>Ga0189285_100017_pt1 | contig 281493 bp, 269 predicted proteins | sample GEYOminimetaG_FD_130315 | JGI IMG/M metagenome (GOLD analysis project Ga0189285, IMG submission 130315) | Marine microbial communities from the Costa Rica Dome - GEYO mini metaG | ecosystem: Environmental > Aquatic > Marine > Oceanic > Photic zone | place: Costa Rica: the Eastern Pacific...
AATCCAAAAAAATCAAAATTCATCAAAATCATCCCAATCCAACCTGTGAACAACACGGGACAAAACAAACAAAACCAAACAAAATCAACAGGATAACAAAACTATCCGTAACACATACAGGGGGGAAATTAGCGCCAGCACGGCTTGAACAGAGCCGCAGTGGCCAATCCCCCTGCGGCAGCTATTGTAGCAATGTCGGCGGTATGTAGGGCCGAAGTTTCAGTAAGACGATCCGTTAGGAGTGAAAACAAGCGCACAACAAGAATTGCACCGGATGCACCTATTGGATGTCCCCTTGAAAGCGCCCCACCACAGACATTCACATTTGCCGGATCAAGGGCCAAAGCATCGACAAACGCCATGGCTTGGGAGGAATATGCTTCCATAAGTTCAATATAGGCCGTCTGCGGGTCGACATCCGGATGCCGCGAACATAGAGCGGCAACCGCCTTGATCGGTACTTCTGGTGTTAAATCGGGATCATGTCCGAGGGTGCAGCCGTCCTCAATTGCCAATGCGTTTTGAAATCCGAGGGCCTGTGCGCGGTGCCGCTCCAAGATAAGCACTGCGGCGGCTGCATCTGCCTCAACCGCTGTCGTTGCTGCGCAAACACCATATTCTTCATCACCTGCAATCACGCGAGCACGCAAAGCGGTTTTGAGGCTCAAGGAGCGGATGAAGGGATCGCTGGCAAGATTGATGCCCGGTAAAGAAACCAGTTCGCGCGCCATTATATCCTTGGCGGACTGTGTTTGAGCCTTCTTATGGCTTTCCACTGAATAAGCTGCTTGTAGTGACCTCGTATACCCTCGTTTTTGAGCCAGTTGGAAAGCAGCCTCTGCCAAGTCAGGGTCATTAAAAGGCGGCGGTGCAAAAGGTGGTCGATTGTAGGGAATTGGATCTTCATTGCTCGTACGAGGTCTATGTGCTCTGATCGGTGAGCGACTAAAGCTCTCCATGCCACCGGCGATTACGCTTTCGGCGCTTCCACTTTCTATAAGCCGGGCCGCGTGGAGAATGGCATCCAGACCTGAGCAACATTGCGTGTCCACGGTCATCGCAGGTGTAGACACTGGCAGACCTGCGCGAAGACTTGCCAAACGGGCCGGATTGCCGCCGCCATATAACGCGTTCCCCATCACGACCTGCTCGACGCGCTCCGCGCTCATTCCGGCCTCTTTCAACAGCGCTTGAAATACCGGGGCTGCGAGTTCATCGGCTTGAAATTGCGCCAAGGCACCGCCGCGTGGGGCAACGGGTGTCCGACGCGCTGCGACAATAACCGCTTGCCGCGCGCGCCTCATTTGCCAGCTCTTTGGGTCTGGCGCGCCAAATATCGCGATTTCAACTTTGCAAGATCCGTCTTGCCGCCGCTCGTCAAAGGCCAATTCTCCTCGAAGTGAAATTCTCTTGGCACAAACCCTCGCCCCAATTTGCTGCGACAGGCCTTTGCCAGCTGCTCCGCTTTCAACGCTTCACCCTTTGGACGGATGCTTGCAATTAGGCATTCGCCTCGGACGGGATCGTCAACACCAAACACTGCCGCCGCTGCGACGCCGTCTTGGGATTCCAGCACCTTCTCCACCTCTTCTGGATAGATGTTCAATCCACTGGAGATGATCATGCGACTTTCACGGCCCGTTAGAAAGAGAGCGCCGGTCTTATCGAGAAACCCATGATCTCCGACGGTCAGCCATTTCCCTTTCCAGCGCGTATCTGGACTATCCCCGCAGACATACCGCGAAAACACCATAGGGCTGCGCGTCCAAATCAACCCGCTTTGTCCGACTGGGACTGGATGAAGCGGGTCACCAATGCACAGCTCCACGCCCTGGACCGGAAAGCCGACACTTTGGTCCGGGCTTGTCTTTACGCCATTGGACGCCGTGAGGAAACTGGTTTCCGAAGCACCGTAGAACTCCGCCAGCGTGGCATTTGGAAAGACCTGTTGCAGACGCGTTTGATCTTCCGGGCGCCATTTGGCGCCGCTGGCCAGACCCAACCGGAGAAGAACGAAGGCCTCCTGACGTTTAAGCGTTTCATATATGTAGTGGAGCTGGGTGGGCGTTGCGTAGAGGACAGAAATGCTCTCACTCTGCAGGCATCCAGAGATGATTTTCGGATCAAATCGGCTGAAAAGTGTAACCGAAGCACCGGTATGGAGCGCATGCACCGCCCCGTATAGATGTAGGGAATGCTGCATACTGCCAGCTATCAGCACATGATCTGATGAGCTGATGCCGAATTCCGTTTCGCTGACGCGAAAACTCTCCAACCAAGAGGCGTGACTCCGCTCAAACCCTTTGGGCAGTCCCGTAGAGCCAGATGTGAAGCCGATGTAGAACGGGTCATGCTCTGATGGCGGATGGTAAGGGCTAGAACCGGTGCCGCTGCTTGTCGGCTCAGTAAGGACTGCGACAGGCTGGATGGCAGCTTCAATCTTCTGCCGTCTCTCTTCAGGCCAATCCGGATCAAAGACAGTGGCGACATGCCCAGCGCGCACTATCGCAAAATAGGAAATGAGAAACTGAACTGGGTTGGAAATAGCAAGCGCCAGCCGCGAGCCAGACGGATAAAAAGACAGTGCTTGCGCCATCCTGCTTACCCGGCGCTCCAGTTCAGCCCAGGTCAGCGTTTCAGCTTCAAGTGTCAGCGCCGGCGCATTCGGTCGGCGCTGCGCATGTTGGCCCAAAGGTCCGCCAACATAAGTCATTGAGGAGCCTCAGGCCCGCGACATCAGCGCGTGCGGCAATCCGCGAGCCACCGTTTGAGCGACGATAGCCGCAATGGCCACCTTCACAAAGTCACCGGGCAGGTAAACCGCACTGCCCATGGCAGCTTTTGCAAATGTCAGATCCGTCATGACGGCCAGTCCCGGAATACCAAACGCATAAATGACACCGATACCGCCAATTGCAGCAGCAAAGGCTGCTGAGACGAGAACATTATATTTGGCTGTCTTTTGCATAATGAGCCCGGCAACAAAGGCACCAACTGGCCAGCCGATCAGGAACCCAACAGACGGCCCTGCGAAAACGGCAAGACCTCCGCGTCCGCCCGACAGAAGTGGCGCACCCAATGCGACAAGGAACAAAAGAAGGAGAACGGCCAGAGCGCCGCGAACCGGCCCAAGCATGACACCTGCAAGCATGACCCCAAGAGACTGCGCTGTAATTGGAACACCTCCCAGAAAGGGAATTGCGATGGGAGGAAGAAGGCCCAGAGCTGCAATCAGCGCCGCATAAAATGCGATCTGGACCAAGGTACGATCAGACATGATTTGTCCTTTTCTTGCTTCTGTTTCGTCAAAGCGTGGGGGAAAGTCGTCGGCAAGGTCGCTTGGCCTAGCGTTCACCGGACAATCCCTTTGTGCCACCGCGGGCTGTCAGGGCTTCCGCGACATGTTCTGACATGCGCAGCGCCTGAAGGGCTAGCGGGGCGATAAGGCGCCAACTGGATTTTTGACCTGTGCGCGCCCGGAAAGCTTCTTGCAAATTTCCATATATGGTCAGCAGCACTGGTGCAAACCGAATTACCAATGTGACCGCAAGTGCAGGTTTTTGCGGTGAACCGCCAATCCACTTCAGCGGAACAAACATGGGGCGCACTGCGTCCAGCATATCGTCCATGCGTGTGGTGACAGATACGAAATTTGCCAAGAGCACCATAGCAGTCAGGCGAAGCGCAATGCTGATGCCGTTTTGCAAGGTGCCAGACAAGGCATGAAGGCCAACAATGAAGACAAGCATATAAGCGAAGGGCCTCAACAAACGCAGTTGCGCCAGCCCATTTGCACCAAGGCTGGCATAAAACCCAAAGACCACAATCCCGCTGGCGCCCAAGACAAGTGGGTCTTTTACCGGAAACAGCAGAGCGCCGCTAAGGGCAAGGAAAAGCAGCTTTATTTGAGCGGGCAGCGCGTGCGCCCAGCTCGGGCCGGGTATTTGAAGGGTAATCACAGGGCACCACCCCCAGCTTCCGCGTTGGCGGCGCGTCGATCCAGATCAGCAGAATATGCCGGGAGTACATCCCCCGGCACGCCGTCCATTCGAATGGTTCCCTCATCCAGCCACAAAATGCGATCAAAATCTGCAAATGTAGACAGGTCATGTGAGACCATGACGATCCGCTGCTCCAGACTGCCGAGCTTTTTCAGGATCAATCGGGACGCCAGACCATCGAGACTGGACAATGGCTCATCCAGAACGAGAATTTGCGGCCCCATGACCAATATCGCCAGAATGCAGATGAGTTGTTTTTGCCCCTCTGACAGCGAAGAAAACGGCAATTCTGCAAGTCTTTCACAATCATGAAGCTTCAAGAACGCCCTTGCATCCCGCGCGGCGTCCTTCTTTGGCAGACCGAGTTGGGTTAGCCCGAAAGCTATCTCTTCTTCGACGGTTGGAAAAATCGCCTGATGATCCGGATTTTGAAACACGAACCCGACATGGCGGGGCAAATCACCTGTCACGTCTACCGTTGGAGCTCCAAAGATGCGAACGGCACCACTGTCTGGAAGGCGCAAACCATTTAACAGGCGCACAAGAGTGCTCTTGCCAGAACCGTTCAGCCCGACAAGGCCAATGCGGCGTTCTTTTAGTTCAAGCGATACGGAGTTCAGAACCACCCGATCACCGAGCTTTAAGCTGACATTTTCAAAAGCAGCATAAACGTCTTGTGACAGGTTGAAGGCCTGCCCACCATTGGTCTTGCTGCGTTTTGACCAGAATGCCATGTCTGCCTGTCCGCCACCGTTCACACTACCAGCCCGCATGCCGCGAACCTGTTTTATGATCGCGCTTATTGACGGCTTTCAGCTTGTTGTCAAAGGAAAGGCAACTGTTGGTCTAATTGGCTGAGCCGGTCAGATTTCAGCCCACCGGATCTCGCCGCGGTGTTTCTTGCCGGTATTGGTCAAACATTCGGCTCACTCGAGAGACCGCTTCTTCAAATGCGTCGTCCGAGGATATGGACCCCAGAGTAAGCCGCATGAAAGGGGCGCTGGCCTGCGGTTGAGCCTGAAAATGTCGTGCTGCCAGTATGCGGACGCCTTGTGCGTTCAATCCGGCTTCAAGAATGTCCGGATCAACACTCTTTGGAACCTTGAGCCAAACGAACACCTTGTCTGGCGCGCCGTACACGCAGGTTTCGCCGATACATTCCTGCACAAGCTGGAACCGAGCCGCATTTGCCCGCTTTTTCGCGGCAACTGTTTTTTCCAGTGCGCCGTCCCGCACCCAACCGGAAATAAGTTCAGCGGTAATGGGAGACGCCATCCAAGTGCTTTCGCCGATCAGATTGCGCACATCACCGGAATACCGGTCTGGCACATGAACAAAGCCGATGCGACTGCCCGGAGAAATGACCTTGGAGATGCTGGCAATGGAGGCCGTGCGCTCCGGGGCCAATTCACCGAAGGCCGCGGTTCGTTCACTCACAAAGGGAGTATAGGGGTCATCTTCAATGAGCTTCAGATCAAACTCTCGCGCCACATCGACCAGAGCCTGACGCTCCTTTAGACTCATGGTGTGCGTGGTCGGGTTTTGCATGTTGGGCATCAAGAATGCCCCCTTGATGCTTTGACTGCGACAGGCGCTTGCCAGAGCTTTCGCATCCATCGCGCCCGGCCCTTCGGAGCCACCGCCCGATGATGCAATCGGCAGAGGTTTCAGCCCGAGATTGGGGGCTGAGTGGAGTATCGATGGGTAGGTGAACGCGTCTACGGCAACGATGTCACCCGGCCGGAACAAAGCCTGCAGCAAGATTTGAATTCCGTGTTGTGCACCGCAGGTCAGTGCAACACGGTCCGGATCAGCTTGAAGGCCATAAAAGGAGAAGAGCAACGCGCCGGTTTCACGGTGAGACCGCAAGCCTTCAGAGGGAACGAACCCGTTCAATCGCTCAATACCCGGTGTTCGGGACAGCCGCAGAAGCCCGCTTGCCAAATTCGGGTTGAGATGCGGATAGGCGAAGTTTCGCGCCAGATCGAGCGATTCAGTCTCATTTTCAGTCGGCAGCAAGGGCGAAATAGGCGGACCATCCGGGGCCACAAATGTTCCCCGTCCCGTTTCGCCACGAAGCAATCGCCGTCTTTCGGCTTCTGTGTAGGCCCGAGTTACCGTTCCCAGCGTAACACCAAGCTGATAGGCCAACTCGCGCTGCGGCGGCAGTCTATCGCCAACGGCCAGCACACCTGCCTTAATGTCACTTTCGATGGCATCCGCGATCGCCTGATAGATCGGCCCGTCAGATGTCTCGATGTTTGGGACCCATTTTGTCATGGGAACAATGTTATCATTGACGGATACAATTTTGCAATCATATCGTCCTGTTCGAAATTTGTATCGATTGTATCTATGGAGCACCTCGTGGACTTCTCCACTTTGACCGCCTTCGCGCTGTTTGTCGCTGTCATGACCGGCACACCGGGACCCGGCAACCTGACTTTCATGGCCATTGGCGCGTCTGCAGGATATCGCACGGCCTTCCCGGTGATTGTGGCTTCCCAAGTTGGCTCTATCGGCTTGAACATGTGCGTTGCCTATGGGCTGGGCAAAGTAATGGCTGAGGGCGGACCCGTGGTGACGCTCTTCAAAGTTCTTTCCATGGCGTACATGACTTATTTGGCATGGCGGATCATTTCGCTGAGCGTCAAACCAAAAGGCGAAGTGGCCCTACCGAGTTTTTGGGAAGGCCTTCTCATTCACCCGTTAAGCCCGAAAACATGGGCCATGAGCCTGGCCGCCTATACCAGTTTCTTTGCCGGAAATGGGTTGGGCCTAACGGAAAACGCCGTGCTTTTAACCAGCGGCTTCATCCTTGGCGGCATGATTTCTCACTCCATGTGGGCGATGGCAGGAGTGTCTATTCTTGCCTTGCTTGGAGACGGACCGTTGATGCGGGCAGTGACGATCTTCATGGCAGCCGCCATGCTGGCGGCAACTATATGGGCGATGGTCCAATAGCCCCGTCTTCATCTGACCTGACTGAAATGCATCCCGGACACATCCTATTTGGACTGCATGTCCAGATCATCAAGCCACCGGCTTTCCTTGCGCTGCGGGACATTGACTTCTTCGGAGAGCCCGATATCGCGCAGGAGATGTGGTGGAAGCTCTGACAAATGTACACGAATTCGTCGCATGCGTTGCGCATCACGCCTATTTTCTAGAAATATTGAAAAGGCTTTTTGCAGCTCCTTTAATAAACCAAACCGGGTCTTGTATTGGCATTGACTGTCAGCAGGCATGAGTTTTTCTCCTTTATCCTCTTGCCAGCATGAGCCTTTCCTGATTGGGTGACCAACCAAATCTCGGCTGCAGTGCATAAGGGAGATTTATGCATGACAAGCGATCCACTCCCGCCAGTCCTTGCCATTCGGGCATTTGAAGCCGTCAGTCGGCACTTGAGTTTCACCAAGGCGGGCGAAGAACTTGGCATGACGCAAGCTGCGGTCAGCTATCAGATAAAAGTTCTTGAAGAGCGGCTCGGGTTTCCCGTTTTTGTGCGAAGAGCACGCAAAATCGACCTGACCGAAAAAGGAACGCAATTGGCAGCACGGGTGGTCGATGCCTTCAGAGACCTCAGGACTGCCTTTTCAGACGTTCGACAGGAGAACGACACGCAATTGGTGATCGCCTGCAATCCCACTTTCGCCTCCCGCTGGCTTGCGGCACATCTGTTCGATTTTCAGATCGCCAATCCTGATCTTGCTATCCGCATTATCCCAAGCGATTCAGAAAACCAGTACAAGAATGGCGAGCAAGACATAACGATTTCGGGTTGTTATGCGCCGCCGCCAGACAATATCCGCCATCCGCTTATCCCGGCGACGTTCAGCCCGATGCTGCACCCGGACTTGGCCGCATCAATCGGTGGCATAAACTTTCCTACCGACCTTTTAAAATTGCCAATCACTGATCCCGGAGATCATTGGTGGCCTCTTTGGTTTGCCAAAGCGGGAATTCCGAACCCTGACTTGGGAAGCTGGCCGTCTTCCCGGATGGGGTCTCAGGGACTGGAGGCGGACCGGGCCATTGCAGGGAAAGGTGTCGCGATCCTGACACCATTCTTCTATCGGGCTGAGCTCGCATCTGGTCAACTCATTCAGCCATTTGACCTTGTAGAGCACGATCCCGGCATGGCTTGGCATTTGAGCTATCCGCATTCCAACAGGAACAGCCGAAAGGTGCGCCTGTTTCGTGACTGGATTTTCACTGAATTGCTCAAGGACGGACTTGATCTGGAGGAGACAGGACTAGCCGTCGCTTAGCACTCATCCGCGATACCGCTGCTCTTTCCAAGGGTCTCCATAATTATGGTAGCCCAGTTTTTCCCAAAAGCCTTTGTAGTCGTATTCGCTGAACGTCAGCTTGCGGAGCCATTTGGCGCTTTTCCAGAAATAGAGACCGGGGACAACAAGCCGGGCGGGTCCGCCATGATAAACGGTTAAAGGAGCCCCATCGAAATGGGTCGCGACAAAGGCCCGGCCACCGGTCAGGTCCGGAAGGCGAAGGTTGGCGGAATATTCTCCATCAGAGACCGCACTTACATAGCGGGCCTCGGGCAAGGGCTTCACCAGATCAATCAAGGTGTCCAGCGACACGCCACGCCATTTCGTATCCAGCTTGGACCATTTGGTAACGCAATGTATGTCCACTTCAAAATCTTCAGTGGGAAGCTGCTGAAACTCTTTCCATGAAAGCTCCAATGGGTTCTCAACCTTCCCATCGAGGGTCAGTGTCCATTTTTCCGCACATGTGATCTTCGGAGTTCCGGCCGTCATGACTGGGAACTTCTTTGTCACCACCTGCCCGGGCGGGATACGCGGCTTGTCGTCCTGATCGCTCATCTTACCCCTTCCCAGCGGTTTATCTGATAAGTGCGTTTTTCAGATCCCGCACACGGTCCGCATTGTCTATTGCAAGTGCGCCATCGCTGTTCCAAAGGCCATTCTCAAAGCCGATACGCGCCTTGCCGCCTTGATCGATCGCATGCGCAAGACAGTCCGTTTCACGATGTCCAAAGGCGCAGACCGCCCAGTCCAAAGCCAGACTGGGATTCTTTTGACGCAACATGTTCAAGAACGGAGCTAGATCTTCCGGGGCGCTTTCCTGATTGGTGGCATAACGCCCAAGCACAAACAGAACTTGATGCGCATTCCCCGGAATGACACCTTCCTCAGTCAAAGCGAAGAACCGGTGCACATCATCCGGGCTGTAGAGAATATGCTGAACCGCAATTTCCTGTCCGAGCGCCCAGTCATAAAACCCGGCTGCTTCAGCGGTATTTTCATCCGGCACCATTTCACGAACTGCGATGGAAACAGCGCCCGGAACGACATCACGCACCAATTGGCGTTGTTCTTCCGGTGAATAATGACCGACCGCTTCGGTGGTGATTTGCAAATACATGTCCGGAACGGCTGCACGCAGATCGCTCAACAGTTGCCGGTAAAGCGCGGCATCAAGAACATGCTTGCCATTTTCATCGCGAACGTGGGCGTGAATCGCACCTGCGCCGGCCTGAAAACAGGCCTTTGCCACCACAACAGTCTCGGCACTCGTGATTGGCAACTGCGGATGGTCTGCCTTTGTCCGCCGCGCCCCATTGGGCGCGACCATGATTTGCGGCAATGGCTGAGAAAATTCCGGTGTCATGGGTCAGAATACAGCCTTGAACGCGGTGGTCAGTTTGTCGGTGACCTCGTCTACCTGCGCCTCATTCATGATGAAGGGAGGTGCCAGAAGAACGTGATCGCCCTGAACACCGTCAATGGTGCCGCCCATGGGATAACAGGCAAGACCGGCTTCAAAAGCCGCCTTTTTCAGCGCCTTGTTGATGCCGCGTTTGGGATCAAACGGAGCCTTGGTCTCCCGATCTTCGACGATCTCGATCCCCCGAAACAGCCCACGACCCCGAATATCGCCAACATGCGGATGCTGGCCCAGCGCCGCTTCCAACGAGGAATGAAGCTTGGCACCCATCGGGTTAACCCGCTCAACCAGCCCGCCAGTCAGTTTTTTCAAGACAGCCAGAGAAGCGGCACATGCGGTTGGGTGACCGATATAGGTATGACCGTGCTGGAAGAAGCCGGACCCATTTTCAATTGCTGCGTAAATCTCAGCTGAACAGAGCATGGCACCAATTGGCTGATAGCCTGCGCCGAGGCCCTTGGCGATTGCCAGAATATCCGGTGAAACACCATCCTGCTCGCAGGCAAACAAGCTACCGGTCCGCCCCATACCGCACATGACCTCGTCAAGGATTAGCAAAATGCCGTGTTGATCACAGATCTCGCGGATGCGCTTGAAATAGCCCTCCACCGGTGGGACGGCTCCAGCAGTGGCCCCAACAACAGGTTCGGCCACAAAAGCCATCACATTCTCGGCCCCGAGGCGCTGGATTTCCGTTTCCAGCTCGTTGGCAACGCGCTGGCCGTATTCGAATGCCGTCTCGTCGTCCCTGCGACCACGATATTCATAGCAAGGCGAGATATGAGAAGTTTCGATCATCAACGGCGAAAACGGCTCACGCCGCCACTGATTGCCGCCCGTTGCCAAGGCGCCCAGTGTGTTGCCATGATAACTTTGGCGCCTTGCAATGACGCGGTGGCGGCTGGTCTCGCCTTTTTCCAGAAAGTACTGGCGCGCCAGTTTGAGCGCCGCTTCCATAGCCTCCGACCCGCCGGACACAAAATAGACCCGGTCCAGCCCCTCAGGAGCATGCTTGATCAAAAGGTCGGCCAATTCCTCAGCCGGTTCAGAGGTGAAAAAACCCGTATGTGCAAAGGCGATCTGGTCTACCTGGCCCTTGATGGCCGCAATTACGTCCGGATCGCTGTGCCCGAGGCAGGAGACGGCGGCACCGCCCGACCCGTCGAAATAGCGTTTGCCGTTCTGGTCGATGACATAACACCCATCACCTTTGGCGGCGACTGGCGGATTGGCTTTGGTATGGCGGGGGAAAACGTGTGACATCGTAGGTGCCTGTTGGGCTTTGCCTTTTGGGAGAGTGCTGAGAAGCAAGGAAGATAATTGGCGTAGCCCAAGCCGAATGCAACCGCCATCTCTTTCCGCAGCGAAATGCTCACAACGTGATCACATTGTGTTAACGGCCGCAACCTTTTGCCCATTGAACGAGCCTACCGGTTAACCCTGTTTTTCATGAGAATTTTAACGGACATCGCCGACAGTCGGCTTTGGGCAGTCAGCTCTTGGGGGGCCGACCGTAGGGATACATTATGCGCAACCGTTGCGTCACACTCGCCATTTTGCTTTTGCTGCTTCCGGTTCTGGCCGGATGTGGAACCGTCGCCGGCGTCACCGGTCTGGGTTGGATCACCAACACCAGCAGCAAGGTGACGTATAACGACACAGCCTGGTGTGTCCCCCGCAAACTCAAGAAGGTGCTGAACCGCGTTGCCAAGCGTTATGGAAAAGTGACCGTTCACTCGACCAAACGATGGTGGCTGGAAAACTGGTGGAAGGGCGGCGCTTCCGATTCCTACCACCTGAATTGTCAGGCCGTCGATTTTTCAGTCAAAGCAAACCCATCTTCCGTGATTGCGTTCTTAAAAGCGCAAAAGGAAGTGGGGGGCTATAAATACTATTCGTCTGGATTTTATCACATCGACACGGGCCCACGCCGGACCTGGTAGTCCGGCATCTGGCGCTTACTTCAATTCGCCCATTTCCAGCGCGGTTTCCCACGCAACCGGGTCAAACCCGACGAAGTTTTTGCCTTCAGCCTCGACGATCGGTCGTTTGATGGCTGATGGGTTTTCCTGCAGCACTTCTAGCGCACTGGCATTATCGCGAACGCTGTCCTTGATTTCGTCATCCAGCTTGCGCCAAGTGGTGCCACGCCGATTGACGATTTGCTCCCATCCAAATTCTTCAAGAAATGCGGCCAGCTTGCCCGCATCAACGTCATCTTTCTTGTAATCATGAAATACATAGTCAACGCCCGCTTCTTCCAGAAACTTACGGGCTTTTTTGACTGTGTCGCAGTTCTTGATGCCGTAGACCTTCATCACCACCTCCTTGCCATTCTTGCCGCAGTAATGGACTGCTTCGCCATTTCTGTGCAAGGGATAGACACAGCGCAGCTTTGGAAAACAAGGCGTCTGCTTCACGTTAGGCTGTGTGAACGAACTGGAGGCGTATTTCGTGGACCAAAAGGCTAAGCTGACTGCAAATGCCAAAAGGGCATCGGCAAGTTCCGGGAACTGGCGTCAACGCCTGCGCCTCTGGAGCGGTTTGGTCCTCTTTGCCTTCTGTTTGACCCACTTTGCAAACCATACGCTCGGCATAATTTCGCTTAGTGCGATGGAGACAGGGGCTGAGTTATATGATGTGATCTGGAGCAATCCGGTCATGACATGGCTTTTGATCGCAGCTGCCCTTGTTCATGTCGGTTTGAGCCTTTGGCGAACCGCACGCAGGAGGACCCTCAAGATCCCGACTTGGGAGTTCGTCCAGCTTGTTCTCGGCCTCTATATTCCGTGGACGCTGATTCCCCATGTCATTGCAACGATGGGGGCATCTCGTCAGTTTGGTGTGGACGTTGATTATCCTTTAATCCTTTCCCTTCTCTGGATGGATGGCGCTTTAACGCAATCCCTGCTGTTACTTGTTGTTTGGGTTCATTCGATTATCGGTCTGCATTTCTGGCTTCGCCTTTATCCTTGGTATGCGAGAGCCTTACCCGGCCTCGCCGTTCTCTCAGTCGCCTTTCCGATTGCCGCCCTTTGGGGTTGGATTGAAGGCGCCCGTCGGCAAGCACTGACGGCCTATTATCAGCCCGACATTAGCCAATCCCAGATTGATTGGGTTTATGTGCAGACAGACCAGATCCGGGCCATTGTGTTCGGTCTGATCCTGCTCAGCTTGCTTGTAATTGTGTTTCGTGCGGCAACGCGGCGTTTCCGACAAACAATCACGGTGCACTATCCCGGTGGGCTGAAAGTTCGGGCAAATCCCGGCGCGTCTTTGCTAGAAATCAGCCGGATGAACGACATCCCGCACACAGCTGTGTGCGGTGGCCGTGCGCGGTGTTCCACCTGCCGGGTCAAGATTCTTGACAGCGCAGAACCATTGCCTGCACCTGAAAAGGCCGAAGCTGCCGTACTCAAACGCCTTGAAGCTGATGAAACAGTGCGTCTTGCCTGCCAGGTTCGCCCAACCGCCAATATAAGCATTCAACCGCTTGTTCCGGTGCGAAAAGCTGCGCTTGGCGCACCGCAGTCAGCCGACTCATACTATTGGGGTGTCGAAAAGCAGGTTGCGATCATGTTCATCGATCTGCGCAACTTCACAGGCCTGACAGAGCAAAACCTGTCTTACGACGTGGTTTTCATGCTGAACCGATATCTCGACACCGTCTCAGAGGCGATCCGGAAAAAGGGAGGCTATGTCGACAAGTTCATCGGAGACGGCATCATGGCGATCTTTGGTATGGACACGACGTTTGAAGAAGCCTGCCGACAAGCGCTGGAGGCCTGCCCTGATATTGCGGTTGCCATGGAGAATTTGAACGAAGATCGCGGCCCGCAATTTGTTGACCCTTTGCGCATCGGGATTGGCCTTCACGGTGGGTCGGCCATTTTGGGGCGGATTGGATCGGCTGGTGACAGCTCCTCGCGTGCTCCAATTACAGCGCTGGGTGATGTGGTGAACACCGCCAGCCGTCTGGAAAGCGAAAACAAGGCGCTCGGAAGTGTTTTGACCGTCTCCTCTACAGTCCTTACATCGGCCGGGGTTGAAATTGCCGATGCGACACCATCTGAAATCCTGTTGCGCGGAAAACGTGAAGCCTTACAAGTGTTTGCCGTGACCGACATGGGCGATCTGGCGAAGGCACTGACCGCCCCCCTGTCGGCACCGCATAGTTTGGACAGGAGACAGGATATTGGCGCCCACGCCCCTCACAGCTAAGCAAATGTTGGGAAAACTGGTCAGCTTTCCAACTGTTTCGGACCAGACAAACCTGCCTCTCATTGAGTTTGTTGAAGCCTATTTGCAAAGTTACGGTGTTTCTTCGGTCAAGACCTTCAACGCGGAAGGCAATAAGGCCTCACTTCACGCTGTTGTTGGACCTGATGTCGACGGCGGTGTTGTGCTGTCGGCCCATACGGATGTTGTCCCGGTGGACGGGCAGAACTGGACAAGTGACCCATTCACGCTGACCGAGCGCGATGGAAAACTCTATGGACGTGGCACTGCAGACATGAAGGGATTTGCCGCGTGTGCGCTGGCGCATGTCCCGAAATTTCTGGGTGCGGAGCTGTCTCGCCCTATTCATATCGCGCTGTCTTATGACGAAGAAGTCGGGTGTTTTGGCGCTCCGCCGATGATTGACCGCATGCTGGCGGAAGGCCCCACACCGTCTGCTGTGATTGTTGGGGAACCAACCCTGATGAAAGTGGTCACCGGCCACAAGGGGATCATGGTGTTCAAAACAACCTTCACCGGCCACCCTGTCCACGCCAGCCAGCTTGACCGCGGCGTTTCAGCCATTTCAGCAGCAGCACAACTGATCAACTGGTTGGATGAACGAACTGCGGAAAACAAGGCGAACGCAGACCCTGACTGCCTGTTTGACCCTCCCTACACCACCCTCCACAGCGGTGTGATCAAAGGTGGAACCGCCCATAACATAACGGCTCAGACTTGCGAGCTGACCTCTGATATTCGGTTTCTACCGCATGAGGAGGCTGACTTCTGGGAAACCGCATTCCGGGATTTTGCAGCAACAGAAATCCTGTCGAAAATGAAGGCAATTCATCCAGACTGCGACATCAAGATAGAGCGTTTGGCGTCGGTTCCCGGTCTTGATCGGGAAGAGGATGGGGTGGCTGAGGCATTGGCGCGACGGCTGACTGGAGACAACGCCGAAACAGTGGTCGTTTATGCAACCGAAGGCGGCCAGTTTCAGGAGCGAAATCTGTCAACCATCGTGTGCGGACCGGGATCAATCGATCAGGCACACCAGCCCAATGAATTTATTGAATCCACTCAACTCCTTAAGTGCGCTACGTTTTTGGACCGCTTGATAGAAAACCTGAAATAAGACCATTCCAAAACCAATTGGAAGCATGTTTACTGCCTGACATTGCAAACGAGTTCCCGCTTCCGCAAAGCGGGTTCAATACAAGAAGACGCGCTCTTGCGGACACAGATAAAGGCGCGCTTAGGGAAATTGAGAGGGGAATATGATCAAAAAATCACTGGCTGTTACAGCCCTGTTTCTTGGTTGTGTGGGAGCAACCACAGCAGGTGCAGAAACGCTTAAATTCGCGTTTCAGGGCACACTGAACCAACTTGATCCATACAGCCTGAACGAGACCTTCACGCTTGGCGCTCTAAGCAATGCGTATGAAGGCCTCACCCGCCGCGACGAAAATCTTCAAATCCAGCCGGGCCTTGCTGAGCGCTGGGAAGTTGTTGAACCAAATCGTTGGCGCTTTCATCTGCGCAAAGGCGTCAAGTTCCACAATGGCAACGACTTTACAGCCGAAGATGTGGCGTTTTCTGCTGACCGCGTGCGGGCCGAAGGCTCTGACCTTGGAACACGCATCAACAAGGATGTGAAGGTCGAGATTGTTGACGATTACACCGTTGACTTCGTACTGCCCGGTCCGAACCCGATCCTGCACTATGAGTGGGACACGTGGTACATCATGGACAAGGAGTGGACCGAGGCCAACAACGCCGTGAAGGTGACGTCTGCGTCTGACACCACCCCGAATCACGCTGCCCTGAACGCCAATGGCACAGGCCCGTTCAAGATCGCCAGCCATGAGCCGGGCGTCAAAACCGTTTACGAGAAGAACGACGGCTGGTGGGATACTCCAAGCCACAATCTGACCAAGGTTGAGTTCACTCCAATCGGCTCTGACGCAACCCGCGTTGCAGCGCTTTTGTCCGGCGAACTGGACATGGTGTATCCGATCCCCGTTCAGGACGTAAAACGCGTTGACGGCAATGCAGGAACCAAGGCCCTCACGGGTCCGGAACTGCGGACCATCTTCCTTGGCATGGATCAGATGCGCGACGAGCTGCTTTACTCTGATGTAAAGGGCAAGAACCCGTTCAAGGACGCCCGTGTCCGGAAGGCTTTCTATCAGGCCATCGACATTGAAGGCATCAAGCGGAAGGTTATGCGGGATCTTTCCACCCCGTCTGCGATCATGATTTCGCCGTTCCTGTTCTCCAAATCGGACGAGTTCGAGCGGTATCCATATGATCCGGAAGCTGCAAAGGCTCTTCTTGCCGAAGCTGGTTATGCAGACGGCTTCACCGTTTCCATGGACTGCCCGAATGATCGGTATGTCAATGACGAGCCGATCTGTCAGGCCGTTGCTGCGATGCTTGCCCGCATCGGTGTCAAGGTCGACCTGATTGCCCAGCCAAAAGCGAAATACTTCGCCAAGGTTCTGGCCTCTGGTGGTTATGACACGTCCTTCTACCTGCTTGGCTGGACCCCGGGGTCCTTCGACAGCTGGAACATTCTGGAAAACCTGATCCAGTGCCGTGATGAAGCTGGTGCGGGCGGTGCCTTCAACCTTGGCGGCTACTGCAACAAGGAAGTTGACGCCCTGAAGGACCAGATTCTGGTCGAGAACGATCCGGAAAAGCGTGACGACCTGATCGCGCAAGCCTACAAGATCGTTCATGACGAAGCCGGTTACATTCCGCTTCACCAACAAGGCCTTGCCTGGGGCGTTGCCGACGGTGTTGAGCTTGCTCAGCGCGCCGACAATCAGTTCCAGTTCCGCTTTGTAACCAAAAACTGATCCCATAAATCCAGCAGGTGTCCGAGACCATCGGGCACCTGCTTTTTAATTATAAAAGAGCCGATATGATTGGTTTCGCAATACGTCGCCTTGTTCAGGCGGTTATTGTCATGCTCGTGGTGGCCCTTCTGGCCTTTACCCTTTTCCGTTTTGTCGGGGATCCGGTCAACCAGATGGTTGGTATCGAGACATCTCTTGAAGAACGGGAAGCCTTGCGCGAGCGCCTGGGCCTCAATGACCCGATCCCTGTGCAATTTGCCCGCTTTATCCAGAATGCGGCCCAGTTCGACTTCGGAACCTCCTATCAATTCCGACAACCGGTTTCCGACCTCTTCCTGAAGCGGATCCCGGCGACACTCGAGCTCAGTTTCATGTCGGCGCTGTTTGCGCTCGTGGTTGGTATACCCATGGGGATTTACGCCGGGCTCAACCGAGAATCGTGGGTTTCGAAGCTGTTTTTGTCCGTTTCCCTTGTAGGAATTTCCCTACCCACTTTCTTTATCGGAATTCTGCTGATCTTCCTGTTCTCGGTGACCCTGCAATGGCTGCCAAGTTTCGGCCGCGGTGAAGTGGTTCAGGTTGGCTCGTGGTGGACGACCGGCCTTTTAACCGTGTCGGGTCTCAAGGCACTTGTATTGCCGTCGATCACACTCGGGCTTTACCAAATGACGCTGATCATGCGTCTGATCCGCGCTGAGATGCTGGAAGTCATTCGGACCGACTACATCAAATTTGCCCGCGCACGTGGTTTACCGGATCGTCTGGTTCATTTCCGTCATGCACTTAAGAACACGCTGGTGCCGGTGATCACCATCACAGGCCTTCAGCTTGGCTCCATCATTGCTTTTGCCACGATCACGGAAACTGTCTTCCAGTGGCCGGGTATGGGTCTGATGTTCCTGCAGGCGGTCCAAAATGTCGATATCCCGATCATGTCAGCCTACTTGCTGCTGACCGCGTTCCTGTTCGTCAGCATCAACTTCATCGTCGACATACTCTACTACCTGATTGACCCGCGGCTTCGCGTGGAACGAGCCTGAGGATACCGATATGCCAAACGTTACCAACGAAGAGGCCAAGGCTGAGGTTCCTGTCTTCGCGAACCCGGCTGATGCGCCGGCGAAGGGAGCCATTGCCCGCGCCCTCGACAGCGACATCTTTCATTCCTTCCTGAAATCCAAAGTCACCGTCGTGGCTGCCATTGGAACGATTGTATTGTTCTTCTTGGCATTCATGGCGCCGTGGATTGCCCCGCATGATCCGTTTGACCTTTCAACCATCTCGATCATGGATGCACGGGTTCCGCCGGTTTGGATGGAATATGCCGACCCACGTTTCCTGCTGGGCACGGATGATCAGGGCCGTGACCTTTTGTCGGGCATTTTCTACGGCATGCGCATTTCGCTGATTGTCGGTTTCTGCTCCGTCATTGCAGCGGCCATCCTCGGCATTGGTCTCGGGCTGGTTGCAGGTTATGTCGGTGGACGTACCGATGCCATCATCATGCGGATTGCAGATATTCAGCTGACTTTTCCGGCCATTTTGATCGCCCTTTTGATTGATGGAGCTGCACGCGGCATCTTCGGGGCTCTCGATCGGGAAGTCTTCTCCTTCTATATCCTGATCTTCTCTCTCGCCCTATCCTTCTGGGTTCAGTATGCGCGAACCGTGCGCGGCTCGACCATGGTGGAGAAAAACAAGGAATATGTGCAGGCGGCACGTGTGATCGGCATTCCAGCTCCGATCATCATGCTTCGACACATCTTGCCAAACGTAACCGGACCCGTGCTCGTGATTGCCACTATCAATCTGGCGCTGGCAATCGTGACTGAGGCAACGCTGTCCTTCCTCGGTGTTGGCATGCCCCCCACCCAGCCGTCACTTGGCACTTTGATCGCCATCGGAAATGACTTCCTATATTCCGGCGAATGGTGGATCGCGATCTTCCCGGGTCTGGCCCTTGCCTTGCTGGTCCTCAACGTCAATCTTCTGGGCGACTGGTTACGCGACGCCCTGAACCCGAAGCTGCGGTGATCCCATGAGCGTTCTTGATATTCGTGACCTCAAGGTCGAATTTCCGGGCCGCAAGTCCACATTCGTGGCGGTTCAGGGAGTTAATCTGGAAGTCGAAGCTGGCAAAATCCTCGGCGTTGTCGGGGAATCAGGTGCCGGTAAGTCAACCGTTGGCAACGCGGTGATCGGGCTCTTACAGGAACCGGGTCGGATTGCGGAAGGTGAAGTCCATCTGCATGGCGAGCGGATTGACCAACTATCAGAGAAGGAAAAGCGGCATCTGCGTGGCCGCCGGGTGGGAATGATCTTCCAGGACCCCCTCACCTCTCTGGACCCGCTCCAGACCATCGAGTCCCAGTTGACCGAGACGATTCGGACGCATTTGCCGCTATCAGGTTCTGATGCAACAAAGCGCGCCATTGAGTTGTTGGATGCGGTTGGTATTCCAGACCCAGCGGAACGGATCAAACAATATCCGCACCAATTCTCTGGCGGTATGCGCCAGCGTGTGGTTATCGCTCTTGCGCTTTGCGCTGAACCGGAAGTGGTGATTGCCGATGAGCCAACAACCGCACTGGATGTGTCCATTCAGGCGCAAATCCTGGAGTTGATGAAAAAGCTCTGCGTCGAACGGAACGTCTCCATGCTGGTCATCACCCATGATATGGGCGTGATTGCGGACATTACAGACCATGTGGCAGTGATGTATCGCGGCAAACTGGTGGAATATGGTGAAACTGATCAGGTGCTGGGTCGCCCAGAGCACCCATATACACAAAGCCTGATTTCAGCTGTTCCACGCCCTGATATTCGCGTCAATCGGTTTCCCGTGGTCAACTATATCGAGGCAGCAGGTACACCGACAAAAAATATCGATATTTCAACGCATTGGCTGGGCAAGGCACGTGACTACGCCAAGCCGGATGGGGCACTGGTCAAAATCCGCGATCTCAGCATGCGGTTTGAGACCAAGGGCTCGGTCTTTCCTTCCCGCCGGAAATATTTCCATGCGGTGAAAAAGGTCAGCTTCGACATCCATGAAGGCGAGACCTTCGGGGTAGTGGGTGAAAGCGGGTCTGGAAAATCCACCATCGCCCGCATCATTACCGGTCTTTATCACCCTTCCGGCGGCTCGATTGACTTTGCTGGCACCGAACTCACCTCACTAAAAGATCACCGGCAGGTTCTGGCTATGCGTCGCCAGATGCAAATGATCTTCCAGGACCCATATTCATCGCTCAATTCGCGGATGCGGGTGCGGTCGATCATCGCCGAGCCGATCAAGTTCCACAAGCTGGCGTCCAGTAACTCAGAAGTGCGGCAGATCGTTGATGACCTACTGGATCATGTCGGGCTTGGTGTGGCAGCTGGCGAAAAGTTCCCGCACGAATTTTCTGGTGGCCAACGTCAACGCATCTCAATTGCACGGGCGCTCGCAACCCGTCCGCGCTTTCTGGTTTGCGACGAGCCAACATCTGCGTTGGATGTGTCCATTCAGGCGCAAATCCTGAATCTTCTCAAAGACCTTCAGGAAGAACTGAGCCTGACCATGCTGTTCATCAGTCACGATCTGGCGGTCATACGTCAGATGTGCAACCGCATCGGCGTGATGAAAAATGGAGAGCTTTGCGAGGTGGCAGAATGTGATGCTCTGTTTGAAAACCCACAGCACGACTACACCAAGCAACTGCTCGAGTTGATGCCATCGATGGAGCTTTTGTCCCGGGCCAATTTACAGGAAGAAGCTGGAACCTCCGCTTAATCCGACCTCCAGTTGAAACCTTCAAAACCCGGGGCTTTGCTCCGGGTTTTTTGGTCAAACTGCATAACCCTTGGGGTTCTTGCACAGCCAGTTCCATGTATCGTGGCACATGATCTTCAAGTCCCGTTTGGCCTCCCACCCGAGTGTTTCCCGCGCCAGTATTGGATCGGCAAAAGATACGGCCAAATCCCCAGCGCGGCGTGGTGCCATCTCTATCGGGATAGCCTTGTTGGACGCGCGTTCAAATTCGCGCACCAGCTCCAGAACGCTATAGCCCTTGCCGGTTCCAAGATTGAGGGTTTGAAATCGATTATCAGCATCAGCTGCCATCAAGTGACGATAGGCTGAGAGATGGCCTTCCGCCAGATCCATTACATGAATGAAATCCCGGATACCTGTCCCGTCCGGCGTCTCGTAGTCTGAACCAAAGACTGTTAGTTTGGCGCGTTCACCTGTTGCCACTTGGCCAATGATCGGCATGAGATTGGTGGGCGTGCTGAGCGGACCTTCCCCAATCTGGCCACTGTCATGTGCGCCAACCGGGTTGAAATACCTCATGGCCGCGACGCGCCAGGAAGGATCACTTTCAACCAAGTCTTCCAAAAGCTGCTCAACAATCCGCTTGGTCTGCCCATAGGGACTCATTGGAGCTGTTCGATGGCCTTCCTTGAGCGGAAGTTCCAGAGGATCACCATAAACATTGGCAGACGAGGAAAATATCAGGTTCTTAATGCCGCATGCGGTCATGGCCCGGAGAAGGGAGAGTGTCCCTGATACATTAACATCATGATAGCCCACCGGATCTGAGAGGGAATCCCCGACCACTTTCAAACCGGCGAAATGGACGACGGCGGTGCAGCCGTGAGCTTTGAGGACAGACTCCAGTTTGCTTTGATCGCGAATATCGGCCTCAACAAACGGCACTTCGCGCCCCGTGATCGCAGCAACCCTTTTCAGGCTTTCCGGATGTGCGTTGGACAAATTGTCCACCACGACAACATCCAACCCTGCTTCAAGGAAGCAGACACAGCTGTGGGACCCAATGTAACCGGCCCCTCCGGTTATCAAGATGGACATTTTATCGCCTTTCTGATGGCGCGTCCCCCGCTGGCCGCTTTCGAGTTCGTAAGGCTAGGCAGAAACTCGGCCCTGCCCCCATATTTTCCTTGGTCGAATCACCATTGCCAGATCAACATAACGCAAGGAAAGCAACCAAGAGGTAAAGTCTCTTTGCGCAGACCTGCTTCTTCCTGCTAATCGTCAATCAACAAATCTTGAGCTCCGGCTCGTGGGGAGGAATTTCATGACCGATAAAAAGACGCCGCAACTACGCTCTACAGCCTGGTTCAACAATCCTGACGACCCGGGTATGACGGCGCTTTACATCGAGCGGTATCTGAATTTTGGTCTGACGCGCGAAGAGCTTCAATCCGGCAAGCCGATCATCGGTATTGCCCAGACTGGCTCTGACCTTTCACCTTGCAATCGACATCATCTGGATTTGGCTAATCGTGTTCGCGAAGGCATTCGGGAAGCAGGTGGTATCTGTTTTGAATTTCCGGTTCATCCCATACAGGAAACCGGGAAACGGCCTACTGCGGCGCTTGACCGGAACCTTGCCTATCTCGGGCTTGTCGAGCTTCTCTATGGCTATCCTCTGGACGGCGTGGTGTTGACGATTGGCTGTGACAAGACAACACCGGCCTGCTTGATGGCCGCGGCCACCGTCAACATCCCCGCGATTGCCCTTTCCGTTGGACCAATGCTCAACGGATGGCACAAGGGCGAGCGCACAGGGTCGGGAACAATTGTCTGGAAAGCCCGCCAAATGATGGCGGCGGGCGAAATTGACTACACCGGCTTTATGGATCTGGTGGCTTCTGCTGCCCCATCGGTCGGCTATTGCAACACGATGGGCACGGCGACAACCATGAACTCTCTGGCCGAAGCGCTTGGCATGCAATTGCCGGGATCAGCGGCTATCCCCGCACCTTATCGGGAGAGAAGCCAGATTGCCTATGAAACCGGCAAACGAATTGTTGATTTGGCGAATGAAGACATAAAGCCTTCTCACATCATGACCCGTGAGGCCTTTGAGAACGCTATTGTTGTTAATTCGGCTATCGGAGGCTCGACCAACGCACCAATCCACCTCAACGGTATCGCGCGGCATCTGGGCATTGATCTGACCAATGACGACTGGCAGCAGGTCGGGCACGAGATCCCGCTTTTGGTAAATTTGCAGCCAGCTGGCGAGTATCTCGGTGAGGATTATTTCCACGCAGGCGGGGTGCCGGCCGTTGTGGCAGAGCTCTTGAAAAACGGAAAACTGCCCCATCCAAACGCCCTGACCGTAAACGGCCAGTCGATTGGAGACAATTGCCGCGACATTGAAACTGACCTACCTGACGTCATCAAACCATATGACCAGCCGATGAAAGAAAATGCCGGTTTCATCAATCTGAAGGGCAATCTGTTCGACAGCGCCATCATGAAAACGAGCGTGATCTCAGACCAATTCCGAACGCGTTATCTGTCCAACCCGGATGATCCGGGAGCATTCGAAGGACGCGCCATCGTGTTTGAAGGCCCTGAAGACTATCATCATCGCATTGATGATCCAGACCTTGAGATTGACGAAAATTGCATGCTTTTCATCCGAGGTACCGGCCCCATCGGTTATCCGGGTGGGGCAGAAGTGGTGAACATGCAGCCGCCAGCTGCGTTGATCAAAAAGGGGATTACCGAATTACCGTGCATCGGCGATGGCCGTCAATCTGGCACATCAGGCTCGCCCTCCATCTTGAATGCAGCCCCAGAAGCGGCCGCCATGGGAGGGCTTGCCCTGATCAATACGGGCGATCATGTTCGCATTGATCTGGAGCGCGGTACAGCCAATATTCTGATTTCAGACGAAGAACTGGCCGAGAGACGGCAAAAGCTCGAGGCAGAAGGCGGTTTTGATATAGCTCCCCATCAAACCCCTTGGCAGGAAATCCAAAGATCCATGGTTGACCAGTTCGACAACGGCATGGTCCTCAAACCTGCGGTCAAATACCAAGATATAGCTCACACCAAAGGATTGCCGCGGAACAATCACTAGGACGTGCAAATGAGTTTGACGATTACGTAAGCGTCATGCTTCATGAGTACGATCCAGCATTGACCAAAAGCTTAAGGAGCGAAGAATTATGTCACTTGCAGACCTGACCGAAACCGTGCGCAGCAAAGTATCTGGCGGCGGGATTGATGGAAGCGTCAAGTTTGACCTCGGCGAAGAGGGCCAAATTTTTGTCCAAGGCGCTGAGGTTTCAAACGAAAACAAGGATGCGGACTGCACCATTACCATGTCTTCTGAAGATCTCGGTGAAATGCTCGCCGGAGACCTTGATCCAACAGCTGCGTTCATGGGCGGAAAACTGAAAGTCGATGGTGATATGAGCGTCGCGATGAAGCTTGGCAGCATCGTCTGATATCAGAAAACTCTGTAAAATTCGATTTACAGTTGAATAAATGAATTCTTTCGCGTCTATATATTCTTACGCATCCGTCTGATACGCTGCGGCATGTCGGACTTTTGGAAAAATGAGGAACGACCATGCCCAGCATTGAAGAACGTCGAGCTCGTTTCCGGGAATTGCATGAGACCGCGAACGCATTCCTGATGCCGAACCCATATGACGTTGGGACGGCACAAATCTTGAGCGGATTGAAGTTCGAGGCCTTGGCCACAACCAGTGCCGGCCATGCCTTTTCCCTCGGATACAAGGATGCGGAAGGGTTCATTACACGCGAAATGGCGATGCTCCATGCGGCGGAAATCGTCGGAGCAACGCCGCTTCCAGTCAATGGCGATCTGGAAAACGGCTTTGGCGACAGTCCGGATGAAGTCGCCGATACAATTGAAGCTGCGATTGAAGCCGGGCTGGCCGGGTGTTCCATTGAAGATTACTCGCAGAACCCAGAAGCGCCTTATTATTCCCTTGAACATTCTGTCGACCGGATCCGGGCGGCAGTCGAAACCAAAAACCGGATCGCGCCGGATTTTGTGCTTACAGCCCGAAGTGAAGCCCCAATCGCAAACCCGGATGATCTGGCCGAAGCAATCAGGCGCCTGCAAGCGTTTGCCGAAGTCGGTGCGGATTGCCTTTATGCACCGGACTTGTTGCGCCAGGAAGATATCACAAGCGTTCTTGGCGAGATCGACAAGCCATTGAACCTGCTCGCTGGTCGTCGCCATTTCAATTATACACGCAAGCAACTGGCAGATATGGGTGTTACGCGAATTTCCATCGGTGCCGGTTTGGCACGGGTTGCCTATGGCGCCTTTGTCGCAGCCTCTGAAAGCATCATGGATGGCGGAAGCTTCGACGTGTTTGGCGAAGCGGTTGGCTTCAAGGAATTTGATTCCTACCTGAAAGGCCGTAAATCCGGCAATCTCGAAGGCTAACCTTCTAATTCAGTTGAGCAAGTGTGGATTCCCGTTAGCATGAACCTCCTATCGAACGGGGAGCCCTACGCTGTATGAAAGTCCTGATCATTGGTGCCGCAGGCATGCTCGGTCGCAAGCTTGCGGAAAAACTCGCACAGTCCCGCCAGCTATCTGGTGAACCGATCACTCATCTGACCCAAGTTGACGTTGTCGAACCGATCACGCCGGAGGGATCAGATTTTCCGGTCGAAAATCAGGCCTGTGACTTCTCTAAAACGGACAACGCGCGTCGGCTCATCTCTCAAAAGCCTGACGTGATATTCCATCTGGCTGCGATCGTGTCAGGAGAAGCTGAGGCTGACTTTGGCAAAGGCTACGCCATCAATCTTGATGGAACCCGGCATTTGCTGGATTCAATCGCTGCTGAGGATGGCTACTGTCCCCGGTTCGTCTTTGCGTCCTCTTTGGCGGTTTTCGGCACGCCCTTTCCCGACACGATCCCGGACGACTTTCACCAAGCGCCCCTCACCTCCTACGGCACACAAAAAGCCATTGGCGAGCTCTTGTTGAGCGACTACAGTCGAAAAGACTTGTTGGATGGAGTTGCTCTTCGCCTGCCCACAATTGTCGTTCGACCCGGCAAACCCAACGCAGCCGCTTCAAGTTTCTTTTCAAGCATCATCCGCGAGCCACTTAATGGCCAGGAAGCGATCCTGCCTGTTCCGGAAAATGTTGTTCACTGGATGGCCAGCCCTAAAGCTGCGACCCGTTACTTTGTTCATGCAGCTGAAATGAACACATCCGCTATCTCCGGCAGCCGAGCCTTCACGATGCCCGGTCTTGCCGTGTCTGTGTCTGAACAAATCGAAACCTTGAGAAAAATCGGCGGACAGGCCTGCGTTGATCTCATCAAGCGCCTCCCTAATCCCATGGTTGAGAAAATCGTGCTTGGGTGGCCGGAACGGTTTGATGCCAAACGCGCGCTATCGGTAGGCTTCCAGCCGGACACCTCATTCGAAGCCATTGTTCGTGACTATGTTGAAAGTGAAGGCATTTCGATCTAACGCACTTAGGGTCAAGAGCCTAGCTCGGCCGCTCGCCGATATAAGTCGCCCGGGGGCGGATCTTGTCAGGGGCGGCATATTGCTCCAATGCGTGCGCAATCCAGCCCACCATACGGCCAATACAAAACAGGGTTTTCGCCGCGTGCTCTGGAAGCTCTAGCGCCTGTTGGACAGCTGCCAGCGCAAAGTCAACATTTGGCGGGTCGCCATAAAGGCTTTCTGCCACCTCAATGACTTTAGGCAACATAACAACAAAGGGTGTCTCAGCTGCGTTTTCTTGAAGAACAGCCAACAGGCAATCCGCTCTGGGGTCCCGATGTTTGTAAACCCCGTGCCCAATACCGGGAAGAGGTTCACCGCGCGCGAGACGCGCCGAGAGGACAGGCTCCACGTCATCGCGGCTTTGCAGAGAGGAAATCCAGGCCACGACACGATCTGGCGAAGCGCCATGCCTTGGTCCGGAAAAAGCTCCCAGCCCCGATATCAGAGCAGCATGCAATGGTGCGCGAGTAGAGGCAGCACAGCGCACGGTAAAAGCGCTGGTATTCAATTCATGATCTGCAGACAAGATCAGAGCGGCCCGCAAAATTGCTGTTTTCGGACCAGATACGCCCCACGCGTTAGCGATCTGACTATGGATCGGCATGTTTGACGCAGCCTGCCCTAAAAGCACAGCAGTTCCGTAGCGCAAGAGGGCGGCGCCCTTTTTCGAGAGTAGGTTTGGTGAGAGTGTATAGGCTGCCCTGTCCAAGAGCGGCCACGCTGCAAGAGCCATGGTCAACCGGCTGAGCGGATCCAATCCTTCGGGAAGGTTCGGTGCCGCTTCCGGAGCTGCCTCGTGAAAGGGGTCACTTTCACAACCCCAAAGCAAAGTGGCGACCGCTTCAAGTGAAGAAGACCGAGCCAAAACCGTTGCGGATTGTCCTCGATATATCGGGCCAACCTCATCAGAAATCATCGTCAAACGTGTGCTCAAAACCGGTGCGCCGGACAACCCTTTTCCGCCTTCGCCCACCGGCTCTTCAGCCTTTTGCGCTAAAAACCGCCGAACATCCTCCGCATCATAACGCTTCTGCTTGCCAGGCCCAGGCACCGAACGGATCAAGCCGCGGCTCACATAGGCATAAAGGGTTGCCGGTTGCACACCGAGTTCAGCAGCCGCTTCACGAGCAGATAGATATATACGATCATTCATATATTGATGATAACAATCAATATTGATAAAGCAAGTTGATTGACGGTTCATGGGCAAAACTAAGAGGAGAATTCGATGACCCATGCACCTGATCGCGCCACGCTTGCTGATGCGTCTTCAAACGGACTGGAAGGTGTTGTCGCCGCACAGACCCGGCTAAGTGAAGTCAACGGATCCGATGGCACTCTGATCCTCAATGGTCGACGCCTTGAAGACCTCGCCGGACATTTGAGTTTTGAAGCAGCCATAGACCATCTTTGGTCAGGCACTGTTTCAACAGGGAGCTCCCAGTTAAATGATCTGGTCAAGTTGCTCGGCCGCGCCCGGCAGGAAGCCTTTGCAACTGTTCCGGTTATGCTGGCTGAAACCGGCTCACTCTCTATCGTAGAACGCCTGCAAGTGGGCCTTTCCGCCCTGCCAATTTCAGAGGATTTACCTGAAGCGGTGGCAATCACTGGTGCGTTTCCTGTGCTGGTGGCAGCGGCTACTCGCGATAGCAGAGGCCTTCTGCCAATTGCCCCAGACCCCGCCTTGCCTGCCGCCGAAGATTTCCTTAGACTGCTGTGTGGAGAGACACCGGAGCCTTGGACTGTTGCCGCGCTGGAACGCTATCTGGTGACCGTCCTGGATCATGGCTTGAATGCCTCGACCTTCACAGCGCGGGTGATCGCCTCGACACAAGCAAATATGAAAGACGCTATCCTTGGGGCCGTTGGAGCCCTGAAAGGTCCGTTGCATGGCGGTGCTCCCGGGCCGGTACTGGACATGCTGGATGCAATCAAAAGACCTGACAATGCGGCGGATTGGATTGCTTCTGCTCTTGCCAAAGGGGATCGGCTGATGGGCTTTGGCCACCGGATTTATCGAACCCGCGACCCCCGCGCGGATGTTTTAAAGGCAGGGCTGGCAAAAGTGCCCAAAACCGACCGCCTTCGGCTTGCAGAAGCCGTGGAAAGCGAGGCGCTTTCAGCATTGCGCAAAGCAAAACCAGATCGCGTTCTGGAAACCAACGTAGAATTCTATACGGCGGTTCTGCTGCACTCTATCGGCCTCGACAGAAGCCTGTTTACACCCGTATTTGCCATTGGCCGGGCCGCCGGATGGTGCGCGCATGTGGTTGAGCAACAAACCACCGGCAAACTCATCCGGCCAGCCTCGGTCTATGTCGGCCCCTTACCGGTTTGACGCTTCACTGCGCATGGCCATCCCTATGGTTTTCGGCGCAGTTTCCTTAAAGCCATATTTTTCATAAAGCTTGTTGGCCGGAACGTCGGCCAGCAGGTTCACATAGGCACCGGCAGGCAGGTTTTCGGTGATCCAGTTCATCAGCTCGCTCATGATCCGCTTTGCCAGACTCTGGCCCTGATGCTCAGGCACCACGACAATGTCTGTAACCTGAACAAAAAGCCCACCGTCCCCGACAAGCCGCCCCATTCCAACAGCTTTGCCGTCTATCTCCATGACAACAGAAAAGAGTGAATTGGGTAGTCCCGCTCGAGCTGATTCTTCCGAATAGCTTCCCATCCCTCCGGCTTTTCTGAGAGCCAGATATGTTTCAACGGTAGGGATTTTCTGACAGACAATCGGTTCCACGAGGCTACTCCTTAAAATGAAGGCTGTATCTTTCGTGGATTCGCGAAAAGCGAGCAATAGCTATACGGACATCACCAGCTCCATATGCGTAACAACTTCGTCAAATGACCCAATCAATGCAAACCGCTGCGCTTTCGTGGTTGACTGGCTTCCATTGCAGCTTCGATCACGTCTTGACCGATGTCATCAATAAACTGATCCCAAACAGGCTTCATCACTTCGACCCATTTATCACGCTGGTCAGGGGAAAGTTGACGAACCACACCCCCGTTCTCGATGATCTGAATCTTTTTGAGGGCATTCATTCCAAGAGCGCGTGCGTTATACTCTTTGGAAACTTCGTCAAAGATTTTCAGAAATTGATACCGAACATCGGGTTGGAGGCTGTCGAGCCAATCACGAGACACAACAGCAAGATAGGCTAGAAGCTGATGGTTTGTTTCGGTAACCCCATCTTGAACCGTATAGAAGTTTTCGGCAAAAATATTTGACCAGGTGTTTTCCTGTCCGTCCACTTTTCCTCTCTCCAGAGCAGTGTAGACGTCACCAAACCGGATTTTACGAGCACTTGCTCCCAAGGCTTCAATCATCGCCACGGTCACGTCAGAATTTTGCACCCGAAAGTCCAAACCGGCGGCATCACGTGGCAGGCGCAGCGGCCTGTTGGCAGAAAACTGCTTCAATCCGTTGAGCAAATAGCCCAAACCAACAAAACCGTAATCAGACATGGCACCCAGAAGCTCTTGACCTACTTCTCCCTCGGTGAACGATTTGACTGCGGCCATGGAACTGAACAGAAAGGGCAAGTCAAATACGCGATATTTCAGCGTATATGCCTCAAACTTTGACAAGGACGGCGCTGCGAGCTGCACATCCCCCAGCAGAAGCGCCTCCATAACCTTGTCATCATCAAAAAGCTGCGCAGATGGAAACACCTGCATGCAGGCTTTCCCATCCATTTCCTCGTTAATACGACGGGCTAATGCACTGGCCATTTCGCCTTTGGGATGCCCTTCGGCAGAAACGACATGGCTGAACTTGATCACCACTTCATCGTCATCGCAATGGTCAGCAGCGTATAAAGGCAAACTAAAACATAATGACAACGCGAAAATTGCAGCGGAAACAATCTCTCTCATGTATTACCGTCATTTAATGTGAAGTTTTACCAATATCTGGCAGCTCACGCATTCTCATATAAGCTCATGAATAAACTTTTACTGCAAATTCGAAGCAGAAAAGCCCTCGTGCCAAAGCCCCCCATTTTTCAGGTCGTGAGTATAAATGAGAGACAGGTGACCCAGCTTGTCAGGATTCCGTGAGACAAAGACGTCGGCGACCTTTCCTGCCTCATCAAAGCCGAATGACATGGCCGTATGGGCCTCGCCACTTTCAAAAACAACAAGGCTACGAACGCCGTTCAACTCCACCAATCTGGTTTGGTTTTGATCCCACAAGCGACCGAGAATTCGCACGATATACTTGGCGACCTGCTCCGCTCCGTCCAGACTGCGGGTCAATGCGGTTGCCTTTCCGCCGCCGTCTGTTCTGTATCTCACTGAAGCTGACAAGAGGCGTTGCATTTTTTCCACCGAACCGGTTTCAACAGCCGCAAGAAAGGCATCAAGAAACTGCTCCTGCTCCTTTGGCGGTGGCGCGCATCTAGGCGCTGCACTTTGAACATTCCGCTTTGCTCGGGACACCAGCTGCCTACAAGTTGGTTCACTAATTTGCAGTACGTCCGCCACCTCACGGTAGGAGTTTGCGAACACCTCTCGCAGCAGGTAGGCCGCTCGCTCCTTAGGCGTGAGGCGTTCAAGTACCATCAAAAATGCGGTGGTCAGCGTTTGGGCCTTGTCCAACGCGCTTTCCGGAGTATCCGTGGTCAGAGTTTGAAGCGGTTCTGGAATCCAGGGGCCAACATAGTCCAGCCGGGTTTTGTGGGCTGATTTCAGAATATCCAGACAATGATTTGCACAAACCCGCGTGAGCCATGCATCGGCATTGTTGATCCGCTCGATCTCCTGCGCTTGCCATTTCAAAAACGTATCCTGAACGGCATCCTCGGCATCTGCGACGGTTCCGAGCATTCGGTAGGCGAGCCCCATTAGCTGGGGCCGCATTTTTTCAAATTGAGATTGAGCTACACGAGACTTGGACATCAGTGATTTGACACGCCAATCCTGTTCCACAAGTTGATCATCGCAACGGCTGCGGTGAGGCTGCTGATCTCGGCATCAGAAAAATGGTGTTGCAACTCCTGCCTTAATTCCGAGAGGTCCTGTTGATCTTCCAGCCTGGTCAAGGCTTCTGTCCAGGCAAAGGCGGCTCGTTCTGCGGCGCTGAAATCATCTACATGCCGCCACACCATCAACCGCTCCAAGCGTTGCTGAGTTTCCCCGTCCTTGCGCGCTTCCCCTATGTGCATCTTCACACAATAGGCGCAGTTGTTCATTTGCGAAGCACGCAGTTTCACAAGGTGGTGCAGGGTGTTGTCCAACCCTGTCTTGCAGATTTCCGCATGCCCTTCGGCAAAGGTCGACAGAACTTTCGGGATATTGGCGAAGTGGTCGATGGAAACTGTTGTGGCCATAGTGGTTTTGAACTCCTGTGTTGAGTGCTTGGGTACTCAATCGACGAGCCAGTCTGTTCAACTGTGACATGGCGCAAGTCCAAAAGTTCAAAACCAAAACCGATACAGTCACCTGCCGTCTTCCAACATCATTGCAGCCCCTTTCTCTGCAATCATGATCGTTGGCGCATTGGTGTTGCCAGATGTGATTGTCGGCATGACGGACGCATCAATCACACGCAAACCATCTAACCCCTTTAGCCGTAAGCGCTCATCCACAACGGCACGATCATCCGCGCCCATCCGGCATGTCCCAACCGGGTGAAATATTGTGGTGCCAATGTTTCCAGCCGCTGTTGCCAGGTCTTCATCGGACACAAGGTCTGGACCTGGAAGATATTCTTCCGGCTGATGCATAGACAATGCGGGAGCAGCCATGATTTTGCGCGCCAAGCGAATGGAATCGGCGGCAACTTTCCTGTCCCCTTCAGTTGAAAGGTAGTTGGCCAGAATCTCCGGCTGCTTCGTTTCATCTGCAGATCTGATGTGACAATGCCCCCGGCTTTCCGGGCGCAAATTACAGACGCTCGCAGTAATGGCCGGGAAATCGTGCAGCGGATCACCGAACTTGTCCAGTGACAGGGGCTGGACGTGAAACTCAACATTCGCCGTTTCAAAAGACGGATCAGATTTCGCAAAGACTCCCAGTTGGCTTGGCGCCATGGACATCGGGCCAGACCTTTTCAGCAGATATTCCAATCCGATCAGCGCTTTGCCAAACAGACTTCCCGCCATCTGGTTCAGAGTTTTTGCTCCCGTCACCTTGAAGATCGTGCGCAGTTGCAAGTGATCCTGCAGGTTTTTTCCGATCTGCCGGCTCGCCAGAACGGTCTCCAAACCAACCTGCCCGAGTAACTCAGGATCGCCAATTCCCGACAGTTCCAGAAGTTGCGGGGAGCCTATGGCACCGGCGGCCAGAACAAGTTCTCCATCCACATCCAGTTTGCAGGCCTCGCCCTTGACCTTTAGCTCCAATCCGGACGCCTTACCCTCGTGCACGAGAATTCGGGACGCCTGCGCCTCAGTCAAGATGGTCAAGTTGGGCCGGTTTTTCGCAGGCTTCAGGAAGGCTTTCGCCGTGCTGACACGCACGCCTCCGCGCTGGGTGACCTGAAAATAGGAAGACCCGAAATTGTCGCCACCGTTAAAGTCCTGCACTTTTGGAATGCCGACTTCTGCACATGCTTCGCGAAACCGGTCAAGGATGTCCCAAGACAAGCGCTGCTCTTCAACGCGCAATTCACCACCTTGGGCGTGCAGGTCATTTGACCATGCGTAGTGATCTTCAGATTTCAGGAAATGCGGCAGGACATCGTCCCAGCCCCAGCCGGTCAGCCCCACCTGGCGCCAGCCGTCGTAATCGCGCGCCTGACCTCGCATGTAAATCATGCCGTTAATCGATGAGCACCCGCCCAACACTTTACCACGGGGATACATCAAGGACCGGCCATTCAATCCGGGGTCAGGAGCGGTGTTGAAGCCCCAATCGGTCCGTGGATTTCCCATGCAGTACAAATAACCGACAGGAATATGAACCCAGATGTAATTGTCGTCCTTTCCCGCTTCCAGCAACAGCACCTTGTTGCTGGGGTTCTCAGATAGTCGATTGGCCAATACACACCCGGCGGAACCGGCACCAACAATTACATAATCCCAAGATCCAAGATCCCGCATAGGTCCTCTCAATGTCATTTTTGACAGATGGAGACATGCATCACTTGGCTGGTCAAGGTCAGTTCGAGTCAGACAACCACTGGTGGTATAAACTGTGGCGGGCGACATTTACGTAGTTATTACGAGTCTTCGATATGGTCCCTTGATCTCAAGAACGAGGGTCAGCAGTGCCGAATTCCGCCAAACACCTTTTTGAAACCATCACCGAAACGCTGTTCGGCACCGCTTGCAGGATTTACACCCCAGCTAGACACTGGATAGGTGCCTCCGTCTTAATGATATTCGTTGCCATGATCGCAGCGGTTGTGACGATTTATCCGTCTTCCAACTGGGATGTATTTGCCTACACTGCCTCAGTGTTGGAAGACGAGGTGGATGACCCGGATGAACTGCACCGCCAAAGCTATGCCTATGTGCGCGAAAATGTGCCAGATGGGCAGTATATAACGCTCACACAGGATCGGGGTTATCGCATCAGGCAAGCTACGGACCCACATTCATTTTCAACGATGCTAGGGTTTTACCGAATTAAAGTTCTTTACATTGAAACGGCAAAGCTATTTGCCAAAATTACAAATCCGGTGACCGCACTTCGTTGGATATCAATAGGGTCTTCAATTGCTCTTGGCCTACTGCTCTTCACATGGCTTGCCCAAGAAAAGCTGCTGTCTCATGGCCCGATTGTGGTCACACTGCTTATTTTATCCGGATTTCCTTATTCGGCGGAACTGATTACTCCGGACCTATATGCAGCCCTTTTTATAATTCTGGGAGGTTATTTGTATCTGAACAAGCAGGATGTTTCCGCTGTGGGAATATTGGTTCTTGCGTTTTTGATCAGACCGGACCACCTCGCATTCATAGGCGTATTCTTTTTTGTTGCTGCTTTATATGGACCAGGAAGGTGGGTCTTAACCGCCTGTTTTGCGATTTGTTTCGGGCTGTATATGTTTTTGACACGAGGCGCCGATCACCCGGGTTGGTGGATCCATATGTGGTTCACACATGTCGAATATGTGCCGACACTTGAGGGATTTAATCCGGACTTTTCCATTCTGGCCTATCTGAAAATGCTCGTACGCTCGACCGTCCGGTCTCTGATCAACGAAACTTGGCTGGCCCTTTTATTCATGCAGTTGGTGTTTTTGGTACGGTTCATCGACCTCAGGGCCCTAACCGATCGCACCAAAGTTCTGCTGTACTCTGTGCTCTTGTCGATCCCAGCAAAATATGTCGTATTTCCACATTTCGAGACCCGCTTTTACCTCCCCTATCTCGTCATCACCGGGATGATTTTGCTGACAGAATGGAACCGGAGTCAGACTAACATCCTTCACAACGATCCAACACGCTCAACACGGGCTGCATAGCATCCGCGGCGGGCAAAATGGACATGTAGGTAGTCGATTTCAGAATTGGCAAACTGGCGCTCGATTTCGCTTTTCAAGTCGGCCCCTTCTACCACTTCAGCATCCATCATGATGCCGGAGGCATTAAAGCCCCGAACGGAAAGCAGGCGCGACCACACCATCTCGGGAATCGTGTTTTCCGGAGTTAATGCCTCGATCGCATTGCAGCCGACGAAAATCGCATGGCGAGAGCGATAGGGCGTGTGCGCCGATTGATGTTCGTAGTTCAGCAGAAAAACCGAGTTTCCGGCCGGGACATCTTCCAGACTTACCCGGCATGGATACCCACCATCAGAGACATGTATCTCAACGCACTGATCTTTGAGCGCGTCTTCACTCAAACCATGCAAATGGGAAAATTGAGACGCGGGAAGGGGAATGAATTGAAATGACATGCCTGATCTCCTTGATTGCCGAGATCAGGCCTATCAATCCGTGTTGTGCTCGGACACCCGTTTTGCGAGTGGCTGCTTATCCTGCCATTTCAGCTTCGCGCACCGCCATTTCGATTTCGTCGACAAGCGCCGGATCCAGTGCGAGGCGAGCCGCGAGCATTTGCAGATAGGCCTTTTCAGCTGGATGATCCGGATTGATGGCAAGCCGGGAAGCTGCATAGATTTCAGCCGCCGTTTCCGGGCAGGTTGCGCTGGCCACGACCTTATCGAGGTCAAGCGGTGACCGCAGCTCGTCCATCAAAAAGGCTTTCGCCTCGCTGTCTAGACCTGCCTCATCGATCTTGTCGAAAATGCGAGCCTGTTCTTCTGCATCAATATGACCATCCGCCTTGGCAGCAGAGATCATCGCCGTCAGAAGATTGATCGCAAACTGGTTTTCGCCGCCCGGCTGCCGGGCCGGGTCAAAGGCTGTGTCGCGCGGGGCTTCAATCGGGATCGGCTGGTCTGACGGGTAGGACGGACGTGGCTGGCCCTGCTGGTTGGCCTGATATCCCTTGTAAGCCTTGTAGGCGAGGCCTGCGACCAACGCCATGCCGCCATAAGTGACTGCCTTTGAACCAAGCTTGCGGCCTGTCTTTGTCCCCAGCATCAAGCCTGCGAGACTGCCGAGCGCCAATCCGCCACCTTGTGAGGATAGAAAATCCTTGCCCTGGGACATCAAATCGCCCGACCGGCCTCGTTGGTCCTGGCTCGCATATTGTCCCGAACCCTTGCCACCTGCCTGACTTCCCAAAAACTGATCCAGCAAGGACTTTGCATCAAACATCGACAGCCGCTCCCATTTGCCCTGACTAAAGGGCGTTCGTTTTAAATCCGAATTACAGATGGGGGATGATTGTGCCCTCTGCAAGCTTTCTCCGACATCCCTATGGGGTCAGAGGCAAGAAATTATCATCCTTGAGCGTGTCCATTGCGATGGAAGACCGGACATTTTGCACCGCCTCTTGTGGCAGCAGGTCATCATTGATGATTTGGGACAAGGCCTTGAGGTCCGGCACCACGATCTTCAGGAGATAATCCACATCGCCGGTCAAGGTGTGGGCTTCCTGCACTTCGGGCATCGCTGTGACCATGTTGCGGAATTTTCGGGCATTTTCACGGCTGTGCGCGCCAAGCGTCACACCAACAAACGCTGTCACACTCAAGCCCAGCGCCTCAGGCTCTAGAGCTGCCCGATAGCGACGTATGACGCCGTCCTGCTCCAACCGCTGACGCCTGCGCGAGATCTGGCTCGCAGACAATCCAATCCGATCCGCAATCTCCTGATTGGTCAGCGCGGCGTTTTCCTGCAGGACGCCCAGGATTTTCATATCAAAGCCATCAAGAGCAATCATTGTGCATCAAATATCTATTTAGAATTGATTTCTTGCATCAACATACGTGAAAACCCATGGTTTGCACACACTGTGCGCGGAAATAGTTTCATTCTTGACCAAATTGTATTTGGGAGAAAATTATGGGTCCGTTTCCGCACGATGCGCCCCCGGCGCAAATCTCCGATGAAAACCCGGCTGGTACCGACGGCTTCGAGTTTGTCGAGTTCTCCCACCCGGAACCGGAAAAGCTGGACACATTGTTCCGCAAAATGGGCTTTGTTCCGGTTGCCAAGCACAAGACCAAAGACATCACCCTCTATCGTCAGGGCGATGTGACCTATGTTCTGAATGCAGAACCCAGTTCCTTTGGCATGAAATTTGTCGACCAGCATGGCCCGTGCGCGCCGTCCATGGCCTGGCGCGTTGTCGATGCAAAGCACGCCTTCGACCACGCCGTTGCCAAGGGAGCAACACCCTATGGAGGCACTGACAAGACGCTGGACGTTCCGGCCATTGTCGGCATTGGCGGTTCGCTGCTTTATTTCATCGACACCTATCGCGAAAAGGGATCAGCCTATGACGCTGAGTTTAACTGGCTGGAGGCAGTCAACCCGCAGCCGGAAGGCGTTGGTTTCTATTACCTCGACCACCTGACTCACAATGTCTATCGCGGCAACATGGACAAGTGGTGGGACTTTTACCGCGACCTGTTCGGTTTTTCTCAAATCCACTTCTTCGATATTGATGGCCGTATCACGGGGCTGGTCAGCCGAGCGATTACGTCGCCCTGTGGCAAAATCCGCATTCCGCTGAACGAATCCAAGGATGACACCAGCCAGATCGAGGAATACCTCAAGAAATACAAGGGCGAAGGCATCCAGCACATCGCCGTTGGTTGTGACAACATCTATGACTGCGCGGACAAACTGGCAGAAAACGAGCTCAAATTCATGCCGGGGCCGCCGGACACTTATTACGAGATGTCCAAGGACCGTGTTCAGGGCCACGACGAACCACTGGACCGGATGAAGAAGCACGGCATCCTGATTGACGGGGAAGGAGTCGTGAATGGCGGAATGACCAAGATCCTGCTGCAGATCTTCTCCAAGACAGTCATTGGGCCAATCTTCTTTGAATTCATCCAGCGCAAAGGCGACGAGGGCTTTGGCGAAGGCAACTTCCGCGCCCTGTTTGAATCCATCGAGGAAGATCAGATCCGGCGCGGTGTGATTTCCACTGAAGCTGCCGAATAAGAGCAGTCCGGGATACCTTCAAAGCCTCGCAACATGGTGGGTGTTGCGAGGCTTTTCTTTTTCGTTTTCGCTCACCTTGACGATTAAACGTCCCGCTTTCGCTCTCCGGTGATCAAGATCAGCGACGCAACGGTTGCCACCATGACGGCATAGACGACAAGGCCATGCAGGACGAAGTTTGGGATGGTCCAAAGCAGAAGCGTGTCATTGCCACCGGCGGTAAAAATTGCGCCCAGTCCCATCAAAATACCCCCAACAAAACACAAGAGTGCGCGTTTAAGGCGTGGCCAGCGCGGGGTGAACTTGAAATTCAGGATTGCGCTGATGGTTGCGCCGGAAAACAGGGCCAGAATTGCCAACTCAATTTGTAGACCATTTGATAACCCCTGACCGGCCAGCATCCGCCCGATCCACGCCTCATAACTCCACTCGGGATTAAGTGCGAAGGTCAAAACGGCTGCGATCCCCATGATGCAAAGCGCCAAAATTGCTGGCTCCCGTTTGCGAGCAAAGCGCACCACGCCATAAACCGCGCCGAACGTTCCGATGAGGGCGGACACCCAGAAAAAGGTGCCTTCCGCCATAAGGGCGCTGATAGGAAACTCCAACAATTCTGAGGGGTCTCGTTGCCACTGGTTTACGATGTGGCGTGCCGCGATCAGACCCAGAAACGTTGTCAGAAAAGACGGGTCACCCGAAGTCAGACGCCCGACGCTGCCAATGAAGCAGCCATCATTCAGGTATGCGCCCACACCCATGATGATTGCAGCCGCCACCAGCACAAGGCCAATCGGCAAAATATGGGCATTCGGCACGTCAACGCCCAGACCGAACCGCAGAAGCAGCAGACATGCCGTGGCCGTGCACACCGCAACCCCGATGCCGATAAGCCAATCCGGTTTGCCGCGCCGGACCAGACGCCGTGTTGCTGCAACGGTACATGTACTGGCGCGCGAGAGCGAAAACCCGAACACAAAGGCCGGCAGGAGTATTAAATAGTCAAACATGCGCGTTACTTAAGCCAAATCCAAGCGTTGTTGCTAGCAACTTGGCGGAGAAATTCGCCGCTTGACCTCATGCTCGTTAGGGTCAGGACCCTAGCTTCCAGCCGTTACCTTCGCTTCCAACACATCCCAAACCTTGGCCGCAATATCCGGTCCGCCGAGGTTCTGGATTGCGCGGATGCCTGTTGGCGCGGTGACATTGATTTCCGTCAACATGCCGTCAATCACATCGATTCCGACCAGGACCAAGCCCTTTTCCCTCAAGGACGGGCCAAGGCGCACGCAAATCTCCAATTCCCGGTCTGTCAGGTCACTGTCGGTCGGAGAGCCACCCCGCACCATGTTGGAACGTAGATCTCCTTCGGCTGGCACCCGGTTTACAGCCCCCGCGAACTCGCCATCGACCAGAAGGATACGTTTGTCGCCATGCTTCACATTTGGCAGGAATTGTTGGATGACCCATGGCTCGCGGAAGGTTGCGGCGAAGAAGTCATAAAGAGAGCCGTAGTTCAGATCGTCCTTGGTCACCCGGAAGACGGCGGCTCCGCCATGCCCGAACAACGGCTTCATGACAATATCGCCATATTCGGCGCGGAACAGGTCAACCTCGTCCCGATCACGGGTGATGAGTGTCGGCGGCATCAAGTCCGGAAACTCTGTCACGAACAGCTTTTCCGGTGCGTTGCGCACTTCTGTCGGGTTGTTCGCGACCAGTGTGTTCGGATGGATCTTGTCGAGAATATGCGTTGCGGCGATGTAGGACAGGTCGAACGGCGGGTCCTGACGCATCAAGACCACATCAACATCCAACATGTTCAGGCGCTGTTTTTCACCAAAAGTGAAATGATTGCCCTTTTCATCGCGAACCTCCACCGGATCGAGGGCGCAAAACACATCATCTCCGATCATCGCCAGACGGTCAGGCGTGTAGTGATAAAGCTCGTGCCCACGGGCCTGCGCTTCCAGCATCAACGCAAAGGCGCTGTCTCCGGCGATATTGATTGAGGAAATATGGTCCATCTGGACCGCGATCTTGAGGGCCATTCAGCGTCTCCGAGCGGGCGCGGAAGGCCCGCGCAAAGGAATGTCTTGCTCCAGATATGCTAAGTGGACTGCAGTTTGTCCAGTGGGCATAACGTGTTGATTTCAGTCCACTGCCTGAAAGGCATTTGCAATTCGCTCCGGCCAGCGCCACGGGCGAACGATCACAACATCAAACCGCAGGCTGTGAAAGCCGGCCTTGGGATGCTCTGCCACGAAAATTCGGGCGGCGCGGATGATTCGTCGCTGGTTTGTGGGCGACACAGCCTCCATCGCAGCACGGCGTGTTTTGCGTGCCTTCACCTCGACAAAAGCGACCGTCTTGCCCTTTTTGGCGATCAGGTCGATTTCGCCAGCCTTGGTTTTGTAGCGGCGTTTCAAGATCCGCCAACCGGTAAGGCGCAGCGCCCAGGCAGCACGGCTTTCGGCAGAAAGGCCCAAACCATACGCCTTTTTGCGCCTTTGGGTTTCGCCCATCTTAACCCTTACCGTCTTTGAGAGACAGCGCCCGCTTGTAAAGCTCTCCGCGGTCAAGGCCCGTTGCCTTGGCAACTTTTTTGGCTGCGGCGCTAACCGGCATGTCCGACAAGGCTTCCAAAAGCAGTGCATCGGCATCTGCTGCTTCTGCTTCCGGTTTTTCTTCAGGTGGGCCAATGAGAATGACGATTTCGCCCTTCACGGTCGTACCCTCATACCGGTTTGCCACCTCTGCCAGTGTCCCTCGCTCAAATGTTTCAAAGCGTTTGGTCAGTTCGCGGGCAACGACTGCCTCTCGGTCCGGACCCAAAACCTCAGCCATTGTGCTCAAGGTTGCCGCCAGCCGGTGCGGGGACTCAAAGAAAATCAGGGTTGACTTGATTGCCGCCAACTCGTTGAGCCGCGTTGTCTTGGGGCCGCCTTTTTGCGGCAAGAAGCCTGCAAAAACTACTGTGTCACTCGGGAGGCCTGACGCCACCAACCCCGCCATGGGAGCAGATGCGCCGGGGATCGGGATGACATTGTAGCCTTCCTCAAGCACGGACCGCACCAAACGATAGCCGGGGTCCGACACGAGTGGTGTACCAGCATCACTGACCAACGCGACAGCCTCGCCCCGTTCCAGTGTTTCCAGCAATTTCGGTCGTTGCTTTTCGGCGTTATGCTCATGATAGGCAAGCAACTGTGCCTTTAAACCAAATTTATGGGTGAGGGTGGCGGTGACTCGTGTGTCCTCGCAGGCAATGATGGATGCGGCGGCCAGCGTTTCCAGCGCCCTGACCGTGATATCTCCCAGATTGCCAATTGGCGTGGAGACAATATAAAGCGCGGGCTCAAGACGCGGGGCCTCATATGCATGCGCAGACAGATGATAGCGGCGTTCCACGGAAATCTTGTCAGTCTTGTCCATGGTGCGCTCCTGCTGCAATACGGTTTAGTACGTCGCAAAAATGCCCGTTTTGGGCGGTTGTTTTCAGCGCTACCGGGCCTTTTATCGTTATTCAAGTGTAAATCCGGCGCGGAATGGGGTCTTGCCCTTGATCTCGGAGTAGATCTGGACACACCCTTCACGAAACCGTAAGTGTCTCGTGAAGTTTTACAAGGAGGCTGGGGTGCAGCGTATTCATCTGAGCAAGAAGTCCACACACTGGTTCCGCGCGACATGTGTTGGCGCAGCAGCATTGATGTTGGCTGCCTGTCAGGGATCCTCGCTTGGCTCACTCCCTGGAACTTCCATTTCCGGTGACCAACCGCCGCAAACATCCGGTGACGTGATTGGCACTGGCTCTGTCCGTGTCGGCCTTCTCCTACCTCTGAGTGGCAACAGCGGTTCGCAGTCAATCGGGACAGTTTTTCGCAATTCGGCGGAACTTGCCCTTTCCAGCTTTCCCAACGCTGATGTCCAGCTTCTGGTGAAGGATACAGGCGGGACAGTTGAAGGTGGACGCAGCGCAGCTCAGTCGGCTATTGCCGAAGGTGCTGAGTTTATCCTCGGGCCCATTTTCTCTCCTGCCGTTTCAGGAGCTGCGACGGTTGCTCGTTCATCCGGCGTTCCCGTTGTTGCGTTTTCAACCGACACTTCCGTCGCCTCCAGCGGTGTTTACCTGTTGAGCTTCCTGCCAGCGGGAGATGTAAAACGTATTATCGGCTATGCTGCGAGCCAGCAAAAACGCTCTTTTGCAGCGCTAATACCTGACAACACATTCGGTGCAGTTGTCGAAGCTTCCTTCCGGCAGGAAGTTGGCCGTGCGGGAGGGCGAATTGTCTCCATTCAGCGGTACAAGACAACTGGCGGGGATACGGCAGACCTGACCGCCAAAGCGCAGTCTCTTGCAGCAAGCGCCGGTCAGATTGATGCTTTATTTGTTCCAGCTGGCGGCGGGGTGCCGTCACTGGTGGTCCAGACTTTGACCGCCGCCGGGGCGAATTTCGGCAACATCAAGATCCTCGGCAGCGGCCAATGGGATACACAGCAAATGAAATCCAATCCGGTTCTGGCCGGAAGCTGGTATCCGGGACCGGAAAACAGCGGTTTTCAGACATTTGCCGGGCGATACAAGTCCACCTACAATTCGGTTCCACCGCGCAATGCGACGCTCGCCTATGACGGTGTGACATTAGCCGCAGGGCTCGTACGCTCTGCCGGGCAGCAGCGCTTTTCGCGCAGTGTTCTGACAAACCGCGACGGCTTTATCGGCATTGACGGGCTTTTCCGCTTCCTGAGCAATGGCCAGAATGAGCGCGGTCTCGCTGTTTATCAGATGACAGGGTCGAGCAGTCAGGTTGTATCGCCAGCGCCTCGCGACTTCCGCTCAGCACGCTGATAGAATAGAGCTATCTGTGAAACCTTGGGAAAGCATATCGTGCTGAACGGCAAACGGATTGTCCTGATTATCAGCGGTGGGATTGCCGCCTATAAGTCACTTGACCTTATCCGACGCCTTCGTGAGCGCGGTGCGCGGGTAATCCCGGTCATGACGAAGGGCGCACAGCAGTTCATCACGCCTTTGGCTGTTGGTGCCCTTTCTACTGAAAAAGTCTTCACTGAGTTGTTCGACCGGGAGGCCGAACAGGATGTCGGTCATATCCGGCTTGCACGAGACAATGATCTCATTCTGATTGCGCCAGCCACAGCTGATTTGATGGCCAAGATGGCGCATGGAATTGCCGATGATCTGGCAACAGCTGTGCTGCTGGCGACCGACAAGCCGGTGCTGGTTGCCCCAGCCATGAACCCCAAAATGTGGGACAATGCAGCCACCCAGCGCAATATTGCCCAACTTCAAGCCGATGGAATCCACTTCGTTGGGCCTGAACGGGGTGAAATGGCGGAAAGCGGCGAGGCTGGCCTTGGTCGCATGTCAGAACCGCTCAACATCGTTGCTGCCGTTGAAAACTTCATTTCACGTGAAACTGATTTTTCCTCAGCGGAAGAACAAAAGGCAAGTTTGACGGGCCGGCGGGTGGTCATTACATCCGGTCCGACACATGAACCGATTGACCCTGTGCGCTATATCGCCAACCGGTCCTCCGGCAAACAGGGGCATGCCATAGCAGCAGCTGCGGCACGGGCAGGGGCGACCGTAGCGCTCATCTCCGGTCCTGTGAACCTGCCGGACCCGGAAGGGGTTCAGACAGTGCATGTGGAGTCAGCCAGCGAAATGCTTCAGGCTGTCAAGGACGCCCTCCCGGCGGATGTCGCGATCATGGCAGCAGCCGTGGCCGATTGGCGGATCGCCTCAGAATCTGATCAAAAAATCAAGAAAGACGCGACCGGCGCGCCTCCAGCGCTGTCCCTGACCGAAAACCCGGACATTTTGGCGACAATTGGTCATCACGATACGCTCCGACCTTTGTTGCTGGTCGGGTTTGCGGCAGAAACGCAAAACCTTGAGGCCAATGCGCGCTCGAAACTCCAGCGTAAACGCGCCGACTGGATTGTTGCCAACGATGTAAGCCCGGAAACCGGCATCATGGGCGGCGACCACAATATGGTTCGCATTGTCAGCAAAACAGGTATCGAGGACTGGCCGCACATGGGCAAATCCGAGGTGGCTGAACGCCTCGTGACCCGGATAGCGGATTTTCTTTCCAAGCCGACACCATGAAAAAAGGCGGCCCGGAGCCGCCTTGTTCCAGATTACTTGTGATCCCGATCAGTAACCAACATTGATCAGCTGGACCCTGCGATTTACTTCTGCATCCGGGTTTTCCGGATCACGAAGTTGTTCTTCTCCGAGGCCAACAGCCTCAAGACGGTCGGCAGGAACCCGGAAGGTCGTGATCAAGGCTTCACGAATGGCGTCTGCGCGCCGCTGAGACAGCTTGATGTTGTACTCGCGATCACCCTTTGCATCGGTGTGACCAACAACAAAGAACTTGGCACCCCAGAGATACGGTGTGTGAAGTGCGTCTGCGATTACCCCAACGGTTTCATAGGACTCTGGCCGAATGCGGTCTGAATCGAAATCGAAGGTGATCTCGACATTGAACTGACGCAGCTGGTTCAGCTTCAGGGCCAGCGGCAGAACTTCCGCAGCATTGTCACCCGGATATTTTTTGATGTTGTCGAATGCGGCCTTGCGCAGTTCATCAGCACTCACCTCCACCTTGGCTTGTGCGCCTTGAAGGGAATTGATGATTTCGTTCCGCGACAACTTTGTTTGTGCCAATGCGCCCGTCGCACTTACAGCTGCAACAGCGACCGCGCCAACGAAAAGTGAAGTGAATTTCATGGGAAACTCCAAATCAGAGACTCAAATCGGGATTAGCGGTAGCCAGCGAGATTAATCGCTTCGTTGCACTTGTTCCCGACAACGCGCTCAGCCTTCAAAAGACATTTCAGGATGTGGCCAGAACCCGGCTCCATGCCTTGGCAATACTGCTGCGACGCACGCTCACAAATTTTTGGCACCGCAGCCTGTGCGGCCAGGCGCGCTTCAATCAATGTCGCCACGCGCGCACGATCTGCATTGCATTGCGCGGACACTTTTGAGCTGTTTTGTTCCAAACATTGTCCGATCTCGTTGTTGCCGAGATTGGCCTTCTTACAGTACTTGTCTATGTCCTTGCCGCAACTTTGGCTCAAAATCTTGATAGCATCAGCAAAACCGACAGTTTGTGCATGCGCGGCTGGCACAAGACCAAGCCATGCAACGGCTGTCAGGAGACACATAAAACGGATCATTTCGGATTAACCCCCGTGGTTACCTTGGCAATACGATGGCACCTTTTCAGGTTGCGTGTGTTCCCGCAAGGAGATTCGCCGGGAAATTGCAAGTAACCTGAATTTTTCTCTGCCCCCCAACCATCGCAAAAGCCTTGAAATCTTTTTGGAAAATCAATGAGGCCTGAATGTCCCTGAAACTGGAAATCTGCCGTCTCCCTCACGCGGAGGGATTGCCGCTGCCCGAGTATCAAAGCCTTGCGGCAGCCGGGTTTGATCTTGTCGCAGCGGTGACGGACCCGCTCACCTTGCTGCCCGGAGCTCGAGCACTTGTGCCGACCGGGCTGACGATGGCTTTGCCGGATGGCCATGAAGGTCAGGTTCGTCCCCGCTCCGGTCTCGCTGCCAAAAACGGGGTCACCGTGCTCAATACGCCCGGCACGGTCGACGCTGACTATCGCGGTGAAGTGAAGGTCATATTGATCAATCTTGGCGAAGATCCGTTCGTCATTGAACGCGGCATGCGTATTGCGCAAATGGTGATTGCACCTGTAGTTCAAATGGCGCCTGTTGAGGTAGAGAGCCTGTCGGAAACAGAACGTGGCAGCGGGGGCTTTGGCTCAACGGGTGTTGAATGAGCATCGATAACCTCATGTCCAAGACCCCAACAAACCCGGAACTTGTCATCTTCGATTGTGACGGCGTTTTGGTGGATACCGAGCGCCTTACTAATCGAACATTGGCTGCGATGATCACAGACCTCGGCTACCCGATGAGCGGACCGGAAAGCCAGCAGCGTTTCATGGGTCGGACGATTGAAAACGTTCAGGCCATGGTGGAAGAGCTTACCGGCAAACACTTGCCGCCAGATTGGCCGGACCAGGTCCGCGCGCGAGACCTTGAGGTTTTCCGTCGAGGCGTAGACCCGATAAACGGCATTTTCGACGTATTGGATTTTCTGAATGGTAAGGACATTCCATATTGTGTTGCCTCATCCGGGAAACACGCGAAAATGGACATCACATTGGGCTCATCAGGCCTGATGCCAAGCGTAAAGGGGCGCACATTTTCTGCGCAAGACTGTGAAAACGGCAAACCGCATCCCGACGTGTTCCTGCTTGCAGCGAAAACCATGGGTTTTGCGCCGGAGACTTGCGTTGTCATTGAAGACAGTTTGCCGGGCGTTCAAGCCGGGCTGGCTGCTGGCATGACGGTTTTTGCCTATGTGGAAGACCCGGCCTGCGACAGGGCGGCGATGAAGGCGGCTGGCGCAACGCTGTTTGAAGACATGAACCAGATTCCCGATCTTCTCTTTTCTGCATGACGCACAATTGTTGGAAAACAATTTCCGCGCTGTGCGTTGCAGAACAAAAACTACCTCTTAAAACAGCACCAAATCCCTACTACGTTGGTGGCTGATAAAAACACCAGTTAGCATTCTTTTCCGGGAGCAAGACATGAGCAGTGAAACGCGCGGACGCGGCAAGATTTATTCCTCGATCACTGACACCATCGGTGATACCCCGCTCGTGCGGTTGGACAAGCTGGCAAAAGCCCATGGGGTGAAAGCCAACTTGTTGGGCAAGCTGGAGTTTTTCAACCCAATTGCCAGCGTGAAGGACCGCATTGGCGTTGCCATGATCGAGGCGCTGGAGAAAGACGGCAAAATCGACGCGGGCAAGTCTGTCCTTGTTGAACCAACATCCGGCAATACCGGAATTGCGCTTGCCTTTGCGGCGGCTGCAAAAGGCTACCGTCTTATTCTGGTGATGCCGGAAACCATGTCCGTCGAACGCCGCAAGATGTTCAAGATCCTCGGCGCAGAACTTGAACTAACCGAAGGCCCGAAGGGCATGAAAGGTGCCATCGCCCGTGCCGAAGAGCTGGCTGGCGAGATCGAAAACGCTATCATTCCGCAACAATTTCAGAACCCGGCAAACCCGGAAATCCATCGCAACACAACTGCAGAAGAGATTTGGAACGACACCAACGGTGATGTGGATGTGTTCGTCTCAGGTATTGGCACTGGCGGCACGATTACGGGTGTGTCTCAAGTGCTGAAGGAGCGCAAGCCAAGCCTTCACGTTGTTGCCGTTGAACCTGAAGACAGCCCAATCCTGTCCGGCGGCGAACCAGGTCCGCACAAAATCCAGGGCATCGGCGCAGGGTTTGTTCCAAGCGTTCTGGACACCAGCGTTTATAATGAAGTCCAGACAATCTCCAACGATGATGCCTTTGCAACGGCCCGTGAAGTGGCCCGTACCGAAGGCGTTCCAGTCGGCATTTCCTCCGGTGCAGCGCTCACGGCTGCCATTCGCGTCGGCCAGCGAGACGACATGGAGGGCAAGACCATTGTTGTGATCATTCCGTCCTTCGCCGAGCGTTATCTCTCTACCGCGCTGTTCGAAGGCCTTTAAGAAACGCGTTTGATCATCGTTGTTGCAAACTTGAACCCGAAGAGGCCGGCCAATGGGCCGGTCTCGACAGTTCCGGTCCCCACAAAGCCGTGGCGCTCGTAAAGAGATTTCGCACGCGGATTTGTGTCGATCACATCCAGTCGCATTTTTTTGAGGCCCCGGCTTTGAGCTTCGCTGCAAACCGCATCCAGAAGCGCGCTTCCGACCCCTTGTCCCCGGGCTTCTTCGGACACAAAAATCCCGTCCATCAAAAGCGTTTCTGCTTCGAGGTCTCTCTCCAGCGTTTCAAGAAGCAGCCCACGCCATAGCGCTCCGAAACAGCCATAGACCTTCGCCAGTTCTTTCAAGCCACCGCCCGCCAAAGCCCCTCCAGCTGTCTTGTAACCAGCCATGCCGAGCAGCTTTCCATCGGCTGTTACCGCGCTCAGCGCGAAATCTGGGTTTAGAACACCCTCAAAGAAGGCCAGAGCTTTCTCATCCGGCCCCATCACTTTGCCAAGCTTGCCAGAAAACGCCTGCCAGAAGAGCAGAGCTACGCGCTCGCGGTGTTCTTCTGAGAACCCGCGCCGGATTTCAAAGCCAGTCATGTTTGAAGGCTTATCTGACGACTACAGCGGTGCCAGTTGCGCTCACCATCAGCATAGAGCCTTGTCCGACGGTTTCGTAGTCCAGATCAACACCGACAACGGCGTTGCAGCCCATTTGTTGCGCCCGGGCGATCATCTCATCTGTTGCGATCTGACGCGCCCTGGCCAGCTCTTCTTCATAGGCGCCCGAACGACCACCTACGATGTCACGAATGCCGGCAAAAAGGTCCTTGAAGATATTCGCTCCGAGGATCGCCTCGCCGGTTACAATGCCCTTGTATTCGACGATATCCCGCCCTTGTAGGGTCGGAGTGGTTGTGACGATCATCAGCGGTCTCCTTCAAGAATTTCCCGAAAATCAGGATACAAGGTGGACATAAGAACCCTGCGTTGTAACCACAAGGTGTCATCGGTGATGCAATATGCGCCCAATGGTGTTCATCAGGATTTGGGCCGCCAACGTGCTCGTGGACCCGGTCGGATCGTAGTCCGGCGCAACCTCTACCAAGTCCAGCCCAACAATCGTCCCGCGTTTGGCGAGACCGTCGATCAGCTCCAACACCTCATAATAAAGAAACCCGCCGTGGCTTGGCGTTCCGGTTCCCGGAGCAATTGAGGGGTCAAAAGCGTCGATATCGATGGTCAGATAATAGCGCTTTCCTTTCGGAATGCGCGCCAACATGCCTTCGATGCCCAATTTGCGGACATGACGCACGGACTGAATATCTGAGCCCATACGCCGTGCATCCTCATAGCCTTCTCGGGCGGTGGAAGAGACATTACGAATGCCAATCTGGCTTAAGCCGGTCACATACGGTTTTTCCGCTGCCCGGCGCATGGGATTGCCATGACCATATCGCACTCCGTGGCGTTCATCGACGAAATCGAGATGCGCATCAATTTGCACCACATGGACTGGCTCTTCGCCGTCAAATGCATTTATGCAGGGGATATTGACGGAATGATCCCCGCCCAACACCACAGGCAAAGCACCTGCGGCGAGGATTTTTCGAACACCTGCCTCAATATTGGCGTGGCTCTGGATCGTGTCAGTGTGGATGATATCAGCATCACCTATGTCGACGATCCGTGTAGTCTCTGCAGGAAGATAAGTGATGTCATCTTCGAAGTCGTAAGCTCCAGCGTGGCCGAAGGAAAACAGCGTGGACGCTTCTCGGATTGCCCGTGGTCCCATCCGCGCACCCGACCGCCACTGGGTACCAAAATCAAACGGAGCGCCAAGAACAGCCACATCCGCTTCTATGGCATCCCAATCCGGTTGATAGGGAAACTTCCCGAATGTGCAGATGCCGACAAAGGGCAGATTTAATCTGCCGCTCTCATACCCGTGCGCCATAAAAAAGGCCCTCCCAAACCATGTTCGAGAGAGCCTAGATCATTTCAGTGCCACATGTCAGCGGACGTCGAGGAAACCGACAATCTTGCGCACATCCTTCAACACTGGCTCGGCGATGGCCGAGGCCTGTTCTGCACCATCTTTCAAGACCGCATCAATTTCCGACGTGTCTGCAGTCAGGCGGCGCATTTCATTGGTCATGGGCGACAGCTTTTCAACGGCCAGATCCGACAAAGCCGGCTTGAAGGCCGAGAACTGCTGACCGCCAAAGTCCTTCAGGACTGCTTCCTTTGTAGACCCGGCAAGCGCGGCATAGATGCCAACCAGATTGTCAGCTTCCGGACGATCCTTCAAACCATCAACCTCGCTTGGCAGGGCATCCGGGTCGGTCTTGGCCTTGCGGATTTTCTTGGCAATCGCATCCGCATCGTCTTTCAAGTTGATCCGGGAAAGGTCTGACGGATCAGACTTTGACATCTTCTTGGTGCCGTCGCGCAACGACATGATGCGGGTCGCAGGGCCTGCAATCATCGGTTCTGTCAGTGGGAAATAGAGGTTTTCCGGCAATTCTGGAGATGGTGTCGGGTTCGGGACGCCAATCCCAAGTTCCGTGATTCGCTCTGCAAAATCATTGTTGAACTTGGCCGCAATGTCGCGGGTCAGCTCGAGATGCTGCTTCTGGTCATCACCAACGGGTACGTGGGTTGCCCGATAGGCCAGAATGTCTGCCGCCATCAGGTTCGGATAGGCGAACAGGCCAACAGAGGCGTTTTCCTTGTTCTTGCCTGCCTTTTCCTTGAATTGCGTCATGCGGTTCAGCCAGCCCATGCGCGCAACGCAGTTGAAAATCCAGGCCAGTTCAGTGTGCTCGCGCACCTGACTCTGGTTGAAGATGATTGACTTTTTCGGGTCAATCCCGGCAGCCATATAGGCAGCGGTTACTTCGCGTGTTGCGTCCGTCAACTCTTGCGGGTTTGGAAAGCTTGCCGTGATGGCGTGGGAATCCACGACACAGAAGATGGTCGGCATTTGATCCTGAAGCGGCACCCAGCGCGAAACCGCGCCAAGATAGTTGCCGAGATGGAGGTTGCCGGTCGGTTGAACGCCGGAGAAAACGCGAGGCTGAAACTCAGTCATGGACAGATCCATTGTTTGACAGGGCCGGTTGGAAGGGCCTGCTGGTTTGGTTTTGCGCGATGGTCATAGGCAGCCCGTCGGCGCATTGCAAGACAGATTGATGCCGGAAGGGTCAAGTCGCCGATTTTCGGCGGCGGAACGACTTTGCATGGGCAATCAGGTCACTGCCACCAGTTAGCTGCGCGACAATCGCAAATGTGAGCATGCCGACACCGACCAAAACGCCCAGCGCGGCAGCTCGGACAATAAACCAGCCATCAGACAGGTATTCCACCAACCCGAGAGAGGCAAGGTGAACTGCGCCGCCCATGACAAGGCTGGCGACGAGGATCAGGACAATCTTGCGCAAGACCTTGAAGTCGGGCGCGAAATGGCCGTGCCGCCACAAGAACACCACCAAGAGCGCCGTGTTGATCCATCCGGCGATGGTGGTCGCCATGGCGATGCCAACATGCTGAAAAAACGGGAAGAGTGCGATTGATAAGGCGGCATTCACGATCATGCCAACCGCTGCGAATTTCATCGGTGTCTTGGTATCTTCCCGCGCGAAATATCCCGGAGAAAACACCTTGTTGAGGACAAAGGCAGGCAAGCCAAAGGCAAAAGCGGCAAGTGCCGCCGCCGTACCCTCAACTGCGAGCTGATCAAACTTGCCGCGCTCAAACAGCACAGACACGATCTCATGCGGAACAACGGCAAGCGCGACAGCAGCTGGCAGGGTTAGAACAAGCGAAAACTCCAGCGCGTTGTTCAAACTGCGCTGATACTCAGCTTCCTGACCAGAGCGTAAGATGCGGGTTAGGCTTGGCAACAGCACAACCCCAATGGCAATTCCGATGACGCCCAGAGGGAGCTGGTAAAGCCGATCGGCATAATAAAGCAGGGAATTGGCTCCATCTTGCAGGGATGCAATGATTTGCCCAACCGCGACATTGATCTGGGTGACACCGCCCGCGATCACGCCGGGAATGCCCAGCGCCAAAAGACGTTTTGCCGATTTGGTGTAACGCGGTCTGAATACGGGAATGGAAAAGCCTAGGCGTTTCAAGTCGATGAGCACCACGGCGAGCTGAACAATACCGCCAAATGTGACACCAAGTGTCAGAATGATCCCAAGGGTCATGTTGTCCTCAACACCGAACAACAGCGCACCACCCAGAACACAGCTCATCACGACATTGAGCATGACTGGTGCAAAGGCTGCCGCTGCAAACCGTTGATAGGTGTTCAGAATTCCCCCAATGAAGGCCAGCATCGACATGAATATGAGATAGGGAAACGCAATCCGTGCCATGAGCACGGTCAGATCAAACTTTTCCGGGTCAGCAACAAAACCTGGTGCCAGTGCCCAGACAACAAACGGCATGAAGATCTGCGCCAGCGCAGTAAGGATCAGCAGGCAAAATAGGAGCGCTGCCCCAATTTCACCAGCGAACTTTCGTGCACCCTCATCGCCTTGCTCTTCAACGGCGCGGCCAAACAGAGGCACAAAGGCTGAGTTAAAAGCCCCTTCTGCAAAGAGACGGCGAAAGAGATTGGGCAAGCGGAAGGCGACAACAAAGGAATCTGTCACCGGGCCGGTGCCGACCGCCGCCGCAAGCAGCAGATCCCGGACAAAGCCCAGAACACGGCTGGCCAGTGTCGCGCCACCAACCGTTGCAAAGTTCTTTAAAAGGCTCATTTTCCGAGCGGCTCCCGCGTCAATTCAAGTCAGCCCGCCCCGTTACCGCGTGTTCTTACGGGTGACTGGAGCCGATCCGCTCATATCCACATTTCCGCCAACAGCTGCCTCCAGCCGTTCGCGAATGATTTCCTGACGGCCAATATTGGCGATCTTCTGACCGGTCAAATCGGTGACATAGAAAACGTCCACCACCTTTTCACCAAACGTGGTGATGTGGGCTGAGCCGATATTCAGATTGAGCGTTGAAATCGCACGGGTCAGATCAAACAACAAGCCCGGACGATCCAGACCAGTGATTTCCACCACCGTGTAATCATCCGAAATCGAATTGTTCACGAGCACTTCGGCCATCACCTTGAACGCCTTGACCCGCGATTTCATGGAGGCTTTGCCGTTCTGATTGCCCACGAGCCGTGTCTTGCCTTTCAGCGCCTTGGAAATCAAATCGGTAATGCGCTTACCTCGGCGGCGTTCATCTTCATCTTTTGGCAGCTCCCGGCTGATGAAGATTGTATCGAGGGCGAACCCGTCCGTCGTCGTATCGATCTGTGCATCCACGATATTGGCTCCGGTCGCAAAACAGGCGCCCGCAACAATAGACAGCAATTTGGGGTGATCAGGTGCCAGAACCGTGATCTCGGTCACCCCTTCAAAGGCGTGGGGGGTAACCTGAAAGGCGAGCTGTTTCTTTGCCTTGTCCGCCTCAAGGATGAGTTCCGCATGGCTAATCATGCGCTCCTTGGACATCCGCAACCAGTACGCCTGATAGTGACGCTCGACATAGGCCTCGCGCACAGTCTCCGGCCAATGCGACAACGCCTCAATCAACTCTGCCTTGGCACGCTGGACCAGCTGTGTGTTGGGTGCCTTGGTGTGACCACCGGTCAAGTGCGGTTCGGTTTCATAATAAAGCGTTCGGAGCAACTGCCCCTTCCAACCATTGAAAACACCCGGTCCCACCGCCCGGATATCCGCTACCGTCAGGATCAACAGCAGCTTGAGACGCTCCAGCGACTGAACAGTGGCCGCAAAATCCGAGATGGTTTTTGGATCGGCCAAGTCTCGTGTTTGAGCGATGTTGCTCATATCGAGGTGATGCTCAATCAACCAGGACACCGTGTCGGTTTCAGCATCGCTCAAACCGAAACGTGGGCAGATCTTGCGGGCGATCCGGGCGCCTGCGATGGAGTGGTCCTCAGGTCGCCCCTTGGCAATGTCGTGCAGGAACATCGCCACATAAAGCACCTTACGGTTCTTCAATGTGCGGATGAGTTCGGTTGATAGCGGGTGATTTTCTCCTGAATCCCCCCGTTCGATTTCAGCCAAAACGCCGATTGAGCGGATCAAATGCTCATCGACCGTGTAGTGGTGATACATATTGAACTGCATCATCGCCACGACCTTGCCAAAGTCGGGAACAAACCGACCCAGAACGCCGGTCTCGTTCATTTTTCGCAATGCGCTTTCCGGCTTCTTTCGAGAGGTCAGAAGAGAAATGAAAAGCCGGTTGGCTTCAGGGTCAGAGCGAACCGCTGCCGTGATCAACTTCAGCGAGCGGCGAATATTCTTGGTCAGTTCGGGATGAAGGTAACACTGCTCCTTATCCGTGATCTGAAAGGCGCGGATCAGGTTGACCGGGTCATCTGCAAACACGGATTTGGATGTGATGTTCAGCCGATTGTTTTCAATCACAAACCCCGGATTGCCGGGAACGGGCTTTGCCCGCGTAGGCGACCAACCGGGCCTTAGTCGCCTCATCAAGCGCCCCAGAGTTGTGCCCTCAGGTGCCTTGACGTGCTGGCTTTCCAACGCCGCACATAGGATGCGGGTCAGGTCACCCACATCCTTCGCCACAAGGAAATAGTGCTTCATGAAGCGCTCTACATCCTGCATTCCCGGATGATGGGTGTAGCTCAGGCGCATGGCAATTTCACGCTGAACATCAAAGGACAGCCGTTCTTCGGCCCGCCCTGTCAGGAAGTGGAGATGGCACCGCACGGCCCACAGAAAGTCCTCGGATTTGACCATGCGATTATATTCCGCACGCGAGAGAACCCCTAGCTTGACCAGTTCCTTCTGCCGGCGGACGCGGTAGTGATACTTTGCGATCCAAAAGAGAGTGTTCAAGTCACGAAGGCCGCCCTTGCCTTCCTTGATATTCGGCTCAACGAGATATCGGGACGCGCCTTGGCGGTCATGGCGCTGATCTCGTTCTTCAAGCTTGGCTTCAATAAACTCTGAACTCGTTCCCGCGACGACTTCCTCATCAAACCGGCGCACAAGATCCTCAAACAGCTCCGCATCGCCCCAGATGTGGCGGGATTCCAAGATAGCGGTTCGAATGGTCATGTCGGATTTCGACAGGCGAATGCATTCGTCGATATTGCGAGTGGCGTGGCCAACCTTGAGCCCAAGGTCCCAAAGCAGATAGAGAATGTATTCCACCACCTGCTCACCCCAAGGAGTTTGCTTGTAGGGCAACACAAACAACAGATCCACGTCAGACCCCGGCGCCAGTGTTCCCCGGCCATACCCACCAACCGCGACAACCGACATGCGTTCGCCGGCGGACGGGTTGGTGACCCGGTAGACGTGCCAGAGCGCAAAATCATAAATGACGCGGATCAATTCGTCCTGCAGGTGGCTAAGGCGCTGCGCGCAAACCTTGCCATGGCCATCTTCCTCAAACTGGGCCCGAACTGTATCACGCCCATCTTTCATGGCCTGCTTCAATTCGGCCAGAACCTTTGAGCGGACGGCGAAATCAGCGCCGTTTCCATCGCTCTTCTTGACCATGTCCGTCAGCCGCTGACGCAAGGCTTCAGCATCGATGATCTCGATTGGTGACATGTCTTCAGGCTTGGGTAGTGATGTCATTAAAGACCCAGTTGGTTCGTTTGCGTTTGGAGGATCGGACTGGAAGCTGCCCAAAATTGCAAGGGCCAACCTTTTGAGCGCTCAAAACAAATCCGCGTCTAAACAGCCTCACACGCTATCTTTGGCTGCAACAACACGCAGTTGGTGAAGCAGATGAGCGAGCGACTCTTCTGACAAGCCACCGATCTTCAAAGCCAGCTGATTGGTCAGTTCTGTTGCTTTCGGGTCCATACCGGATGTATCGAGGGTAATTTTGGGATCGGATAGTTCAGCAAGACGCTGGATTTCTTCGGCTTCGTCCCAGATCACATTGAAATAGGCAATGATGCGCTGAACCATAAACCAGGTCGGGCGACCACGCTTGCCGTGCTCAAGAGCTGACAGATAGGCACTGGACACTGAAAGTTCCTTGGCCATTTCCTTCAGCGAAACGCCGCGTTTTTTCCTCAGCTCCCGAATTTTTGCGCCAAGTGGTGTCACCGCTTACCTTTTCCGCCGTATGCGCACATAAAGGGCACCAGACCCGCCATGGCTAGCATGTGCTTCTTCATAACCAATCACGAGCGGTCTGAGGTCTGCCATCGCCAGCCACTGCGGCACGACACGCCTCAACACGCCTCGCTCATCCATAAACCCCCGGCCATCCCCGCCCTTGCCGGTTATGACCAAGACAACCTTGTGTCCTCTTGCCTGACTGCGATGCAGGAACGACCGCAAGGCTCCATGGGCTTGATGCTGCGTCATGCCATGAAGGTCAATACGACTGTCGATGGTCTTGCTGCCGCGCACGAGCTTCTTACGGTATCTGTGCTCAAGCTGATGAAGGGGCGGCGGAGCCGGTACCGGTTTCGCTTTGGACGGTGTACGGAGCGCGGTTTCCGTATGCGGGGCGGAAACCGGGGCTCTCTCCATGATATCCGAAGTGTCCGGCTCGCCGAGGTCGTCGGGCATGCGCTCAGGGTGCATCGGGGTCAGCGTCTTGGTGACCTTGGACCACAATTCGCGGTCCTCCGGAGACAGGTTTCTCCGCTTTTTCCGCCGCCCGCCGGTCATTGTGCCTCGCTGAGCCGCTTCAAAAAGACATCTTGTATGCCAATCGGCACCAAAACAGTCATGTCAGCCGGATGCCGGATTTCGCCTGCGATCTCACCGGCTTTCATCCCCGACCCAACGAAAAGATCGCCACGGGCCGCACCCTTAATTGCCGACCCGCTGTCGTCTGCAATGAGTGTACGCGCAAGGGAGGCGATGACGTCACTCCGATCAGTGTCTTCTTGCAGTTTTGGCTCAGGGGCAGAAACGAAAACCGGCAAACCAAAGGGGACAAATCCTGGGTCGACTGCCAGACTACGCCCCGCAACAAGGGGGATGTTGGCGGAGCCTATCGGCCCATCCTCAGGCCGCTCCATTTCAACTTCACGAAAGAAAATGAAAGAGCGGTTCTCACGAAACAGATCGTCTCGCTTGTCTGGGTTTTCGCGCAACCAATCCCGCAAACCCGACATTGTCAGCTGTTCAGGAGTTCCCTCTCCACGCTTCACCAATACACGGGCAATAGATGTGTAGGGGTGCCCGGCTTTGCCTGCATAGCCAACACGCATCACAGAACCATCCGGTAAGCGTAACCTAGAAGATCCCTGAACATGCACAAAAAAGGCATCAACCGGATCTTTCAGCCACACCAATTCCAGCTTTTCATCATCCAGCGCCCCATCCATAATTGCGGAGCGATCAGGCATCGGAACGAGGCCATTCGCGGTCTGACGCCCATGACTGCTGCCTTCAGGCCAACCCTTCGGGCGGTTGCCATCGTTCACGGCGACCAAGCCATCCGGCTTTGCCAAAAGTGGGGCAGGGTAATCGGGGTGCGGGTCACGCGAGGCAAGGAGTTCAGGTTCGAAGTAGCCGGTCAAAAATCCAGAGCGCTTGAACCTGTAGGGCATAAAAGACTGTTCAAAAAACTGGCGCGCTGCCCTTTTCGAACCAGCCTGTTTCAGTGCTGCGTGGGCTTGCTGGCATACGGCTTTGGTCGGCAACAGAAACCGCTCGTCGGGCGTTGGCTCTCTCTCACAAAAGCGCACAAATGCGGAAAGGGCGGCGACATGATCGTCGTCCGCCCAGCCGTTAATGTCAGCGAAGGTGATTTTTTGAACGGAGCCCTTTTCCGCCATTGCCTCTCCGGTCCCGGACAAGACTGCCGCCAAGAGTGAAACTGCGGCCGAAACAGCTCGGCCCCAACGGATCATTCAGCAGATTCAGTTGCCACAAGTTTCCAGTTCGGATCCCGGGACCCTGTGTCACGTGCAAAGGTCCAGATGTCGATGACTTCGGAGACCTTGTTCGGGTCCCCATCAACGACTTCGCCGTCCTTGTCGCGCGTTGCGGAAATCAGCTGGCTTTGGACCTTAACGGTGACCTGTGCCGTGCCGTCCTTCAAGGCAGCTTCAACGATTTCGGCCTTGTCGATGCCAACAAATGTGGATTCGATGACTTCGTCGCGCTTTTCACGTTCATCAATCGCCATGATGAACCCGTCAAAGACATCCTTCGACAAAAGCTGCTTAAGCGTTTTCCGGTCACCTTCCGCGAAGGCTGTCACAATCATCTCGTAGGCTGCGCTTGCGCCCTCAATAAACTCACGAGGTTCAAAAGTACGGTCCACAGACAGGATCTGCTTCAGGGCCTCATTAAGCGCTGTACCTTGAGGGGCCAGCTTGTCGATGACGACTTCGCCATTTTCTTCTGGCTCACGAATGCCTGTCTCTTGATAGGATTTTTGACCGGGCATCGGGATGACGTTGTCAGACTGGCTTTTGCCGCCCTGTGAGGACTGTCCGGCATCGTCTTGCTTGGAGTAGGGATCAAACGGTGGCCGCTCGTTTCCGGTTCGTTTTCCAAGCACCGATTTCAATCGGAAGAGGATGAACACTGCCAAGCCTAGGAAAATGATGTTGTAGACGTCGAAAATTTCATTCATTTCGTGTTACCGGCTCGATGATGGTGGCAGTTTGCGGTGGCGGTCGACAAGTCTGCCGAAACCATAGCCCCGCACTGCAAACATTGCTAGGTATGTAGGCGTTCTTCAACCAGTATCCAGCGCCAAGAGCAAGCAGGTTTTTGCGTCTACGCCCATTTCCCGACACTCTCGGGCCTCGAAATCGCGTCCAGAACCACCTAGGTTAGGACCATCATACCAGACGACGGAGTCACTGTGGGACTTTATATACTCGGTGCCATCATCCTTTTGCCCTTGCTGGAGATTGCGGTTTTCATAGCAGTCGGACAAGCGATTGGCATTTTGCCGACCGTTCTGCTGACAGTTTTTACCGCTGTGACCGGAACCTTGATGTTGCGCCAGCAAGGACTGTCCCTTGTCATGCGCATGCAGGCAGAGCTGGGCGAGGGGCGGGCGCCGGAAGCCGAAATCATGCACGGTGCATTGATCGTCATGGCCAGCATTTTGTTGCTGCTTCCCGGTTTTGTAACTGACGGCATAGGTTTGTTGCTGTTCGTGCCGCCAATTCGCGAAGCTCTAATCCGCTTTATCCTGTCCCGCTCCAACGTCACCATCATTAATGGCGGCAATCAGCGAAACTCAGACCCGGTCGTTGACCTCGACGAAGCGGACTGGTCGACCAAGGATGCTCCAAATACAGAAGAAACTGGCTCAAAGCCGGGGCAGGAGAGGATCAGCCCGTGGTCTGCACCAGATGGCGGCTCCAAAAACTGATCGCTTAACGTGCGCAGCACTAAATAAGACAACCATTCCGTATTTTTTGGGATAATTAACCATCCCGCTTAACGGTTCCCAATGAATATGTAGGTTAGTTTCCCCATCTGAGCGTTCATAGGATGGGCAATGAACCAGAGAACAACACGGATAGACTGGGTCGATACGGCAAAGGGCATATGCATTGTCTTTGTCGTGATGATGCATTCTGTTCTCGGTGTTGAGGCAGACGCTGGAACAACAGGCTGGATGCATGCCATCGTGGCATTTGCCGCCCCCTTCCGTATGCCGGATTTCTTTCTGATCTCCGGACTTTTCCTTTCCAATGTCATCAAGAGGGACTGGACCCTCTATCTGGACAGGAAAGTCATCCACTTCGCTTATTTTTATGTTCTTTGGATGAGCATTCAATTTGCTGTGAAGGCGCCGGTTTTTGCCGCTGACATGGGGTGGGCAGGGGCCCTTCAGTTTTATCTGGCCAGTTTCATTCAGCCATTCGGGACGCTTTGGTTTATTTATATGCTGCCGATCTTCTTTGTTGTGTGCAAATTCGCTCATGACAAAGGTGTGCCCTGGCAAATCATGCTGGCTGGGGGCGCGATGCTTCAAATTGCGCCAATTCACACAGGCTATCTTCTGATTGACGAATTTGCGTCCCGCTTTGTCTACTTTTACGCCGGTTACATCTTTGCGCCGCACGTCTTCAGGCTCGCGGATTGGGCGCGCGCACGGCTTGCGCTGAGCCTTGGCCTGCTCGGCCTTTGGGGCCTCATCAACGGTGGGTTGGTTTTTGCCGGACTGTCCGGCTTTCCCGTTGTCTCATTGGCATTGGGAGCAGCTGGCGCGGGCGCGATCATTCTGGCCAGCACGTTGATTGTGCAATCCGGCACAATGGGTTTTCTGCGCCACTTTGGAGAAAACTCCATCGTGATCTATCTGACGTTCTTTTTCCCGATGGCCGTGTCGCGCATCGTTCTTCTCAAGCTCGGCATTCTGGATATCGGGACCACATCCCTGATCGTGACAATCACTGCTGTTGTAAGCCCCATGATCCTGCTCTGGCTCATCAACAAGGTGGGCTTTGGCCAGTTCTTGTTCACTCGCCCCAGATGGGCTTATCTCAAGGGCACATTCACCCGAAAACACAGCCCGGCCTCCACCGGATGACGTTACCACCACGTTCAAGCCTCTCCTTTCAAGTGATTGAGAATGAATGATGTGATTGAAAAAATTGAGAGCTTTCGCGGCCAGGCCGAGCAGGGGCGTGTGGATGCCCACGCTATTTCCTGGTTTGCGACCCAGCTGCTCAGTCGGGCGGATGTCGCTGCCAATGCAAACTGGCGGTTTGACCTTATCGCTCTGGCCAATATGGCCGTGGACAGTGGGCAAGTGCTGGACCGGTTTGAGCTTATTTTGACGCTCAACAGACTTGCCTTTTGGTATGCTGCTGAAGCCGCAGCCGCACCGGACCTGCAGCTTGCCAAATAAATTTGGTCACGCCGCCTAAACCCTCTTCCAAAGCGCGGACACTGCGGGCATGATCCGCGCCATGTCGACACAAAACGCTTCCCCCACTCTCACTGAAAATGACCATCTGATCCTCGTCGATGGCTCCACTTTCATTTTCCGCGCCTACCACGCTCTGCCGCCGCTGACCCGTAAATCGGACGGACTTCCAGTTGGTGCCGTTTCCGGCTTTTGCAACATGCTTTGGAAGCTGTTGCAGGAAGGCCTCACGCCGGAAAAGGGGGACGAGCCAACGCATTTTGCGGTGATTTTTGATCACTCGTCGAAAACCTTTCGATCTGACATTTATCCAGAATACAAGGCACAGCGCCCTGAGCCGCCGGAAGATCTCATTCCCCAGTTTGGCCTGATCCGGCAAGCAACACGCTCCTTTTCTGTTCATTGCATCGAGCAAGAAGGCTTTGAGGCCGACGACCTAATTGCCACCTATGCGCGGCAAGCCTCCGACATGGGGGCCCGTGTGACCATTGTGTCCGGCGACAAGGACTTGATGCAGCTGATCAATTCCAAGGTTGGAATGATCGATACGATGAAAAACAAGACCTTTGGCGAGGCCGAGGTCTTTGAAAAATTCGGTGTTGGACCGGGCAAGGTCATCGAGGTGCAATCGCTTGCAGGTGACAGTGTCGACAACGTGCCGGGCGTACCAGGCATTGGCCTGAAGACCGCAGCGCTGCTCATCAACGAATTTGGGGATCTGGAAACCCTGCTGGAACAGGCTGAAACCATCAAGCAAAAGAAGCGCCGGGAAAACCTGATTGAGTTTGCCGAGCAGGCCCGTGTTTCAAAACAGCTGGTCACCCTCAAGCAGGACGTGCCGGTGGAACTGCCGGTTACTGATCTGCAGGTCTCCGACATCGATGGCCCCAAGGCTGTGGGTTTCCTAAAGGCCATGGGGTTCACAACGCTCACCAAACGGGTGGCCGAGACGACTGACGCCGAGATTGCCAATATAGAGCCGGACGACTTTGAGGTTCCGGGCTGGGATGTTCCGGACCACAAGGGCCGCATGGCTGAAAAGGCGGCGCCCAGCACACCAGCCCAGTCAACTGAAGGCGCTGCCGACACTGGCGATATGATGACCCCGCAAGCGCTTGCTGAGGCCCGCGCCGAACAAGCTTCATCTTCTACGATTGATTCCAGCGCCTATGAACAGGTCTTGTCGGTGGACCGTTTGAAGGAGTGGGTCGCCGAGGCCTATGAAGTTGGCTATGTGTCTTTTGACACCGAAACAACGTCCCTTGATGCCATGCAGGCCGAGCTGGTTGGCATCTCGCTTTCCACCTCAACCGGTAAGGCCTGTTACATTCCTTTAGCGCATGTTGATGGTGAAGGGGACCTGTTAGGCGGCGGCGCTTTGATTGAAGGGCAAATTCCGCTCAAAGACGCGCTGGCCATTCTCAAACCGATGCTGGAAGACCCGGCAGTTCTGAAGATTGCCCAGAACCTGAAATATGATTGGCTGGTCATGACCCGCTATGGAGTCAATGTCACTCCTTTTGATGACACGATGCTCCTTTCCTATACCGTGGATGCGGGTAAGGGCGGCAATGGTATGGACGAGCTCTCAGAGCGATGGCTTGGCCACAAGCCGATCCCCTTCAAGGAAGTATGCGGATCGGGCAAGTCGATGATCACCTTTGACAAGGTGCCTCTCGATAAGGCAACTGCCTATGCTGCGGAAGACGCCGATGTCACATTGCGGCTCTGGCAGGTCTTGAAACCACGGCTAGCCTCTGACCGGATGGCGACGGTGTATGAGACGCTGGAACGCCCGATGGTACCGGTTCTGGCGCGCATGGAACAACGCGGGATTGCCGTTGACCGGCAAATGCTCTCTCGCCTTTCCGGGGACTTTGCCCAAGGTATGGCTGGGCTGGAAGCGGAAATCCACGAGCTTGCTGGCGAAAGCTTCAACATCGGCTCTCCAAGGCAGCTCGGCGACATCCTGTTTGGCAAGATGGGGCTTCCCGGCGGCAAGAAAACCAAAACCGGGGCCTGGTCAACATCAGCCTCGGTTTTGGAAGATCTGGCTGCCGAAGGTCACCCGCTGCCTTCCAAGATCGTGGAATGGCGACAGCTTTCCAAACTGAAGTCGACCTATTCCGACGCACTGCCCAGCTACATCCACCCGGACACCAAGCGTGTGCACACCTCATACGCCTTGGCCGCCACCACAACGGGCCGGCTGTCTTCATCTGAGCCGAACTTGCAGAACATTCCAGTTCGCACCGCTGCCGGGCGCAAGATCCGGCAGGCGTTTGTGGCCGAAAAGGGCATGAAGCTGATTTCGGCTGACTACAGCCAGATCGAACTGCGTGTTCTGGCGCATATGGCAGACATTCCGCAGCTCAAAAAAGCGTTTGAAGAAGGCCTCGACATTCACGCGATGACGGCGAGCGAGATGTTTGGCACTCCGATTGAGGGCATGGACCCGATGGTCCGCCGTCAGGCCAAGGCGATCAATTTTGGCATTATCTACGGTATTTCCGCGTTTGGCCTTGCAGCCCAGCTCGGCATATCGCGTGGTGAGGCCAGCGACTACATCAAAACCTATTTTGAGCGTTTTCCGGGTATCAAGGAGTATATGGAAGCGACCAAGAAGCAGGTTCACGCGACCGGCTATGTGACGACCATTTTTGGCCGCAAGGCGCATTATCCAGACGTGAACACCAAGAACCCGAATATGCGCAACTTTTACGAACGCGCAGCCATCAACGCTCCCATTCAGGGGTCAGCCGCCGATATCCTGCGCCGAGCCATGGTGCGGATGGGGGATCGCCTGCTGTCCTCAAAGCTTGATGCACAAATGCTGCTGCAAGTGCACGACGAGCTTATTTTTGAAGTACCGGAAGATCAGGTGGACGCCACGATCCCGCTCATCAAGGATGTCATGGAAAACGCATGCGACCCGGTGCTGAAACTCTCCGTTCCCTTGCAAGTGGACGCCAGAGCCGCCGACAATTGGGACGAAGCGCACTAATAGAAAAAAGCGCTGGTGAAGCGCTCTGATCATTCGCTTGTTTCGGAAAAGCGCGATTAGCTACCTTGCTGTCGTGCCACCGCATCAGATTGCTCTTTCTTTTTAGCCTCAATTTCCGCCCGAACTGAGGACAAATCACCCTTCGGCGTCTTCGGATCATTCGGGTTGGTCGGTACAAGCTCAATCAAGACCGGGTTAGGATAATGATCTCGTGATGCGCCCGAAATTGCATCGACACCTATACCGATCACACCACCTACCAATACGTTTCCAGCCATGCCCGCCGCTCCCTTGCCAGAAACGCTGCTTGTGACCGCGACGACCTTCTTCACGTAACCAGTCTTGCTAGCAATGACGTCAAAAGACTCTTTACGCGGCATTTTCAGAATGCACGGTGATTGAGTGCAGGTTCGACCGTTTGATGTAATCACCTGAGCATCTTCAGGCGAATAATAGATCTTCACATCGTCTTGAGTGCCCCGAGTTACGGTTGCGCACCCGACCAGTGCCATTGCGGTACCAATTGACAAAACCAACTTGAGCAAAACGCCCCCCTTAAAAAGTGCAGCAGCTGCTGCCGGCCAAGCATTAACATATAGTTAAGCTCAATGGACTTGCTCCAAAACGAGTAGATTTGACAATAAACCAAACCGTGTAACTCTACTTGCATGCACGCAATTTCCCGGAATCGAAAAGTGAATTTGTTCCATATTTGTTCTTGACATAAGGCGAGGGTAAGTTAACGTTTTTGCTACTTTTGCGGGATTTGCAAGAATGGTAAGCCGAGTCACGACTGTCGCCTTTCAGGGCATTGAAGCTGTGCCTGTCGATGTACAGGTTCAGGTCGGACCGGGGATGGTGGCCTTTACGATTGTCGGCTTGCCGGACAAAGCTGTCGGGGAGAGCCGAGAGCGGGTCCGCGCAGCACTCCATGCGTCCGGGCTGGCCCTGCCTGCCAAAAGGGTGACCGTGAACTTGGCCCCGGCAGACTTGCCGAAGGAAGGTTCGCATTATGACCTTCCCATCGCTCTCGGCGTCATGGCTGCCATTGGCGCAATTCCGGCTGACCAGCTGAGCCAATATGTTGTCTTGGGCGAATTGGGCCTCGATGGCGATCTTGCTCCGGTGACAGGCGTTCTTCCCGCTGCGATGGGCGCCAACGGCCTTGGCAAGGGTCTTATTTGTCCGAAGGCGTGTGGCAGCGAGGCAGCATGGGCCGACCCGGACATGGATATTCTGGCACCACAATCGCTCATTCAACTCGCCAATCATTTTCAGGGAACACAGGTCTTGTCCCGCCCAAGCGCCAAGTTGCGCGGCCCGGCGACCGATTTGCCGGATCTCGGCGATGTAAAGGGGCAGGAAAGTGCCAAACGGGCGTTGGAGATCGCTGCAGCTGGCGGCCACAATCTATTGATGGTGGGACCACCGGGAGCCGGAAAATCGATGTTGGCCAGCCGCCTTCCCTCCATACTTCCACCGTTGGAGCCGAGAGAATTGCTTGAGGTTTCCATGATTACATCACTGGCGGGAGAGCTTGCAGACGGGCGTTTGACCGATCGTCGCCCCTTTCGCGCACCGCATCATTCTGCGTCCATGGCTGCTCTTGTCGGCGGCGGAATAAAGGCCAAACCCGGTGAGGTTTCCCTTGCCCATAACGGCGTTCTTTTCCTGGACGAGTTGCCAGAGTTTAATCCGCAAGTTCTGGACAGTTTGCGACAGCCACTGGAAACAGGAGAAGCTGTTATTGCGCGGGCTAATCACCGGGTCAGCTATCCGGCCCGCATCCAATTGATCGCCGCCATGAACCCCTGCCGCTGTGGTCATGCAGGCGAGCCCGGCCATCAGTGTCGCCGCGGCCAAAAGTGCCAATCCGATTATCAGGCGCGCCTATCCGGCCCGTTGCTCGATCGGATTGACCTTCGCATTGAAGTGCCGGCGGTTACCGCGCGGGATTTGATCAATCCCGGTTCACAAGAAGTATCGAAAAGTGTCGCAGCGCGGGTTGCAAGGGCAAGACGCATACAGGAAGACCGGTTTCGGGAACGAGGCCTTTCGGGGCGGACGAATGCCCATACACCGGCTGGGGATCTGGAAGACCTCGTCCCACTCGATCAGCCAGCCCGCGCCTTTCTTTCCGATGCAGCAGATACTTTGGCCTTGAGTGCCCGCGGATATCACCGGGTTCTAAAACTGGCGCGCACCCTTGCCGATCTGGATGACGTTGAAACTGTCGGCCGGATCCATATCGCTGAGGCGCTCAGTTTGCGCGGCGAAACCCTTTTCCGACAGGCGGCATGACCAAATAAACTTGGCGAACCGCACGTGGAAAGCACACCTTGCGGGTTTCTGACCGTGGCTCTTTTTCTCAGTGCAACGGTTTTTCAAAGATTTAGGCGGACAATCACAGCAGTATCGACTGTTGTGAGTATCGGAATTGAGTCTTCAGTCCAAAAAGTCGCCACCGCAAATGGATGCGGATCGCAGCTCTGCGCGTCCTTCGGACGCCGAATTGTCGAGCCCATCACAATCGTCACCTGATCCATCTGAACTCCCGATCCAGATCGACCCGATCGGCTCATCAGAAGCACCAGATGCATTTGCTGAGCGCAAAACTGTCTCGCCAAAACTGATCAACGTTCTGGCCATTGTCGGCATGATTGGCGGGACAATTGCCGCTTTTCTCCTCCTGAGCGCACCCTCCCCCTTGCGGCTTATGGCAGTCACCGCCGCCTTTTTTGCCGGCGGTCTCGCTGTTTGGCGCTTGATGGATGATGACCTTTTGCGCAAATCAAGGGACCGCGAGGCGGATCAGGAAAAAATAAAACGGCTTTTGGACCGCTGCGAGGAATTGGAAGATCGTTTGTGGGAACGCCGCGAATCCGATGAACGGCAAGCCAGCATTCTTTCGACACTCGGCGATGTCATCATCCGCCGCGATACACTCGGAAAAGTTGTCTATGCCAACGCAGCCGCCCGCGAAATCTTCGGAGAAAAAGACTCACCCAAAATAGGTGAAGCCTTTTCTTTGAGCGGATTGGCGGTTTTTGACGACTTCTCCTTTAATGAGGAACAGCAACCTTCTGCGGCTATGGGTTTCGGCGACCTTCACCTGACTACCGTCGAAGGAGAACGCTGGTTCTCGCGCTTTGATAGCCCGGTTCGCGATGCCATCTCACAGGAACCGCTGGTTCAAACGGTCCTTCGGGATGTGACCGACAGACGGATCATCGAAGAAGAGTTGCTGGCGGCCCGCCATTCGGCAGAAAGTTCAAACGAAGCGAAATCCCGTTTCCTTGCGACGGTCAGCCACGAAATCCGCACACCCCTGAATGGCATTCTGGGCATGGCGGCCTTACTGCGTGATACCCGCCTGACCAAGGAACAGATCGCCTATATCGAGGCCCTTGAAACGTCCGGCGAAACATTGTTGTTCCTGATTGATGAAGTTCTTGACTTCTCCAAGGTGGAAGCTGGCAAACTGGATATCCAAACAGCGCCTACGCGTTTGTCCTCTCTTGCCGATAGCGTCGTTGAACTCCTTGCGCCAAAGGCTCACGCCAAATCCCTTGAAATCGGCACGCGGATCGACCCTCGTCTGCCGGAAACCGTTACTCTGGATGCAACGCGCGTTCGACAGATCCTGTTTAATCTGGCAGGAAACGGGGTCAAATTCACCGACACAGGCGGTGTTTCGATTGAAATTGACGGTGTCGAAAACGGATCGGACGGCAGTCTTCTGGTCATTCAGGTCCGTGATACCGGTATTGGCTTCAATGATGCGGAGGCCGAGCGCCTTTTTGAAGAGTTTGAACAGGTGGATCATGGTCCGGCCCGCAAGTTTGGTGGAACCGGACTTGGTCTGGCAATTGCCCAGCGCCTGACGCAGCTTATGGGCGGCCAGATTCGCGCTGCAGCGGTTGCTGGTGGTGGAGCGCTTTTTGAAGTGGTGCTGCCCATCCCGGAAATGCTAGCGGAGGGCCCACTTGAAACGCTGTTGCCTTATTGCGGAAAACACATTCTCCTGATCGGCTCAAAAGGTGTCGAATACCAGCTGCTTGAGGACCGTTTGACACAAGAAGGTGCGGATGTGGAAATTCGGGCACCTGGGGCGGGCGACCTTGAGGAATTGTTGGCGCGGACGGATCTCGTTTTGGTGAGCAACGCCAGCGTTGATGACAGCGGGGCGTGGATTGCAACAGCACGACTGGCCGGGTGCACAGCACCAGCTGTGGTCATGATCTCCCCGTCAGAGCGTGAACGTCTCAATCGGCTGCGTGAAGCAGGGTATGGTGCCTATCTGATCCGCCCTGTCAGAACGGATACGCTCAGCCATGTCGTCGTTGGTCTTCTGGACGATCCGGAGGCTGATCGCCTGTGGGATACCGATGCGCAGTATCACAGCAAGAACAAGTCTGACGCGTCAGACCGTTTGCCTCAACGCCCCCTAAAACTGCTCGTTGCCGAAGACAATGACATCAATCGGCTCCTGTGTGAGGCGCTCTTGCGCAAACTCGGCCATGAAGCGGTCATGGTCGCTGATGGTGAAGCCGCAGTAGTCGCTGCTGCAAAGGAAGACTTTGATTTGATCCTGACAGACCTTCACATGCCCGGCCTTGATGGCCTTGAGGCTGTTCGCCAAATCCGCTGTCAGGAGCAGGAAAACGGCAAAGCCCCGGTTCCCTTCGTGATTGTCTCTGCTGATGTGATGGAAGATGCGCGGGAAAAGGCCCTAGAGGTTGGCGCGCTTGGTTACATTACTAAGCCGCTCACCGAAGACGCCATTCAGACCACGCTTTCCAAGGTGGCGGCAACTCGGTCTGCTTAGGGTCAGGATCCTAAACCCACGGTCATTTCGTTCATCTCCAAGGTCGCGCGATTGCGCACTGAGGCTTTGATGACTGTCATTGTTCTGTCGGAATTTTATGGTTTACAGACCTTTAATCTGAAAGCTGTCGTGGCTATGTGTTGTGGCAAATCAGATCTTTCCGGGCTATCAAGAGCCCCGATGCTTTTGAATGTGAAGCGACTGAGAAAAGGAACCGGTTGTCATGATGCGGTCGGGCATATTTTCACCTAGAAAATTGGTTCAAAAACTCTCCCCCACAGCACGTTTTAAGACTGCGGCATCACATGGCCTTCAGGACCAAACGCAATCCGTTTCAGAACCCGGCTTGAGCTTTGGACGTATTGGTTCGCTGGAGGTGCGCCTCGCCAAGAACACCAAGGAAATCCGGAAAGCCCAACGCCTTCGCTATCAGGTATTTTATGAGGAAATGTCCGCGATTGCCGATGCACAAACATTGGCAACACAGCGGGACACCGATCCATATGACGCGTTTTGCGACCATATGCTGGTTGTGGATCACTCATCCATGAAGCGGAACAAACTGGGCCGCCTCAAGCCTGAAATCGTTGGAACCTATCGCTTGCTCCGGCAGGACGTGGCCGACCGCCATGGTGGGTTTTACACTGCCAGTGAATTTGACATTCAACCCCTGATCGACGCCAACTCGGGCAAGTGTTTTTTGGAACTAGGACGCTCTTGTGTGCTGAAGCCCTACCGGAACAAGAAAACCGTGGAATTGCTTTGGCATGGTATCTGGTCTTATGTCCTAACCCACAATATCGACGTGATGCTGGGCTGTGCTTCCATTGAAGGCACGGATCCGCAAACTCTGGCGACACAACTTTCCTTCCTGCATCACAATGCCAGCGCACCGGACAAGTGGCAGGTTTCTGCCTTGCCGGAAAAATATGTAGACATGAACCTGCTGTCAGCTGAACAGCTGAACCCGAAGGAAGCTCTGAGGGCCCTTCCGCCACTGGTAAAGGGCTATCTTCGCCTAGGCGCCTTCATCGGCGACGGAGCAGTGATCGACCACCAATTTGGAACAACAGATGTTCTGATTATCTTGCCTGTCTCAGAGCTAAATTCACGCTATGTGAATTATTATGGTGCTGACGCCAGCCGATACACAAGTTGACAGCAAGCGCCTTTCACGAAAACCGGCTCATACCCGATCATTAGGCCTGATCTGCAGGCTGCGGGCCATCATAACCCTCCACAATGATCAGATCGGCCACGGACACAGGTTGGCGTAAGGCGAGCGCCTGGGCGTATTCCGGTGACTTGTAACACGCCACTGCCTTCTCATAGCTTTCGAATTCAATCACAACATTGCGTTGCCGTGCCGACCCTTCCATTGACGTGAAGTCTCCGCCGCGCACCACAAAGCGTGCACCATATTTGGCGAAAGCTTCAGCATTGGCCGACACGTAGGCCTTGTAGCCTTCGGCATCCGACACATCGACCCGTCCGATCCAATATCCTTTGGCCATTTTCTCTCCCATCTTGAAGTTGCCTAACAGGCGTCAAGACATCACCCTTAACGCCCCGTTAAATCGCCGTATTCTATTGTCACATCCGGGGACACCGGCAATTTTGCTGATTTCTTGGTATTGGGTAAATCGGAACATCGATGGCTAGCAAGAGGAAACGGGGTCAAAAGATCGAACCGTCCTTTGACGGCTCGGGAAAAGGCGCATTAAACCTGCGCCCGACCGCACGCGACCGCGCCACAAGCGATCCTAAAACGCCAAAGAAGTCCGCGAACAAATCGCCAAAATCCGCGAAATCAAAAAGGACGGCGACCTCGGCCAAAGGGCGGGGTGGGGCCAAGGGCCGATCTGGTGCCAATCGCCGCCAGAAAAAGAAAACCTCTCAGCGGTCTTCTGGCTTTTTCGGCAAGCTTATTCGCAAGAGCGTTTACTGGGGCGCTGTTCTTGGAATTTGGGCCGGCATCTTCGTGGTTGGCCTTGTTGGCTATTATGCAGCCTATTTGCCGCCGAAATCCGAGTGGGCTGTTCCCGACCGCCCCCCCAATATCAAGATCGTTTCAGCCAGCGGTGAGTTGATCGGAAACCGCGGCGATACAGGCGGTGAAGCCGTTCGTCTTGAACAACTTCCCCCGTATCTTCCCAATGCCGTGATTGCCATTGAAGATCGCCGCTTCCGCTCTCACTTTGGGCTAGACCCGGTTGGCCTTGCGCGCGCGCTCTATACGAACCTGACCTCCGGCAGGTTGGTGCAAGGGGGGTCGACCCTGACCCAACAGCTCGCCAAGAACCTGTTTTTGGAGCCTGACCGCACCCTCAAACGGAAAATTCAGGAGCTGGTTCTGGCGTTTTGGCTAGAAGCAGAATTTTCCAAAGACGAGATTATGGAGATGTACCTGAACCGGGTTTATCTCGGGGCAGGTGCCTATGGGGTCGATGCAGCTTCGCGGCGCTACTTCGGCAAATCAGCTCGTCTTGTCACGGTTTCAGAGGCTGCCATTCTGGCTGGACTGCTGAAAGCCCCGTCACGTTTTTCACCTGCACGGAACCCAGATCTTGCCGAGGAGCGGGCGCAACTCGTTCTCGCAGCCATGAGCCAGGAGGGCTATGTCACTCCCTCCGAGGCGCAGACCGCCATTGCCTCGCCTGCAACTGTGGTGACCCGCCACACAACAGCGGCCAAGAATTATGCCGCTGACTGGGTGATGGATGTGCTGCCGAAATATATCGGCGCCATCGACACAGACATCATTGTCGACACCACGATCGACCTGAACCTTCAAAAAGCGGCCGAAACAGCGCTTCGCAACGGGATTGCGACGAACCGACAGAAGCTTGGAGTTTCGCAAGGCGCGATTGTTACTCTGGACACGGCGGGAGCTGTCAAAGCTCTTGTTGGCGGCGTTGATTATGGCCGAAGCCAATTCAACCGTGCCATTCAGGCAAAACGTCAACCCGGCTCGGCCTTCAAACCATTTGTGTATTTAACCGCCCTTGAGCATGGGATGACGCCCCAAACTGTTCGCCAAGACCGTCCGGTCAAATTCGGCAAATGGTCGCCAAAAAACTACACCAAAAAATATTATGGCGATGTCAGCCTGACGCGCGCTCTGGCTCTTTCCCTGAATACCGTGGCAGCACGACTTGCCTATGAGGTTGGAACAGACAGCGTCATTGAGACCGCCAAGCGACTTGGGGTCAACTCCGAGATGACCCGAAACCTGTCACTGTCCCTCGGCACCTCAGAAGTTACGCCGCTGGAAATCGCCAACGCCTATGTTCCGTTTTCAAACGGCGGCTATGGCGTCATTCCGCATGTCATTCGCCAGATCCGGACAATCGACGGCAAAGTCCTCTATGCGCGAACCGGAGACGGGCGCGGACGCGTCATTTCCCGTGAACATGTCGGACAAATGAACGTCATGATGAGCCAGACGCTTACGACAGGCACAGCTCAAAAGGCAAAGCTTGCCAGTGGGCGGGCAGCCGGCGGCAAGACCGGCACTAGCCAAAACTTCCGCGATGCCTGGTTCATTGGCTACACTGGCAATCTGACAACGGCCGTTTGGCTTGGAAACGACGATAACTCCCCAACGAAGAAGGCAACAGGCGGAAGCCTTCCAGCTGAAATCTGGAGAGAGACCATGGACAGGGCACATGAAGGCTTGCCCGTTGCAGATCTTCCGGGCGTTGGAAGCACCGGCATGGTGGTGGCAACGCCCAAACCGCGTGCACCGCGCCCAACAGCGTCCGTCGGCGCGCGCGGCGACTGGGTGCCCCCGCAAGCTGGTGACGGCTCAGGCGGACCAATGAACCTCTTTAAAAGCCTGTTCGGCGGTTAAAAAACGTCCATCTTGGTTGAAACGTCGGTGATCAGCCAAAAGCGTGCAGATGTGCACCGTTGGTTTTCAGCCACTCACGAGCATGGCGTGTGTGCGGGGCAAGCTCTTCGCAAATCCGCCAGAACCGGGCCGAGTGGTTCATTTCCGCCAGATGCGCGACCTCATGAGCGGCCACATAATCCAAAATTTCAGGCGGCGCCAGAACAAGCCGCCACGAGAAGGATAGCCGTCCATTTGAAGCACAGGAGCCCCAGCGGCTTTTTGTATCGCGAATGCTGATCGCAGAGAATTTTCGCCGCAGGGTCTCAGAATGCTGCGTGCAAGCGAGAGTCAGATCCTTGCGCGCTTCTTCTTTGAGATAGTTGGTCAGTTTCCGCGAAATATGCTCCGGTGCTCCCGGGACACTAAGCTCGGGCATTGGCCGGTTTTCAGAGGACCTCACCGAAATCAGCCCTCTTAAACCACCCATAGCCATGATTTGATGGTTTTCGCCGCGCAACGGAATGATACTGCCGTCTTCAAAGGGAACAGAATCTGGCTTCTGATTTAATCGGCTGACCAACCACTCCAGATGCTGACGGGCAAATTGTTCGGCACGTTTCAAGTCACCAGACTTGGGAACCGTCATGATGGGGCCGGACTGGTCTGTCGGGATGCGCAGCAGATACCGCCGCGCTCTTGCATCTTGGCGCAGCCGGATATGCACATCTCCATCTTCGGATGACAGCGTCAGCCGTTCCGGCAATGGTGTGCGTTTGGCTCTCACTCGCATGGATGTCTGACTTTCGAATCCCCGTCTATGATTTCAAGATACAAGTGCGTTTTAAAATTTCAGCCCCAAAACGGACGAAAGCGGCGCTTTAGCGCCGCTTTCGGTCCAAGTTCACTGATTTTTCAATCAGATCACGAGGCTTCTGGAGCCGGGCCGCGTCCGCGGTTGTTCATGAACCGATCAAATTCCTCTTGATCGCGCGCACGGCGCAAGTCTTTCAGGAAGTCGTCGAATTCATTGCGCATGGCTTCCAGACGGGCACGCTCTTCTTCAAGGCGTTTGATTTCCTTTTCACGGTACTCGTCAAAAGCGACGTTTCCAGTCCGCGCATAGGCACCACTTGCCATCTGATCTACTGCTCCCTTGAATGGGCTGCTCCGCCACTGAGACTTGGCATCACGTGCCATGTCCTGAAAACGATCGCCCCACAAAATATAAGCCAACATGGCAAGGCCGAGCGGCCAGAACACCACGAAACCAAGGACCATCAGACCAATGGTCATCGGGGTCCATGCAGGCTTGATCATGCAACTTGCTGACGTTGTCATAGTCCTATCCGTAAGTTGACATCTACAGCTATCACGTGGGGGTTCACGGCTTCGTGTTCAAGTTTAAGTCGGAAATATTTTGAACGCTCTGGCTGTTCTGCGCGCAATAAAAAACCCCCGCCAGACCGGCGGAGGTTTGTTTTATCAGCAGCAAATTTTGGCTGTTCAAGCCGTTTCGCCGGAGAGCTTTTTCGCTTGATCCAGCCAATTATCCCGCATCATGCGGCCCCGGAAATCCAGCTTGGTATCAAGGGCTTCAATCTGCTTGTCCGTCAGACCCGCGATCTGCCAATAGTGAAATATGCCTGCTTCATTGAGGGATTTTTCCAGCTTCGGACCAACGCCCGAAATTGCCTTCAAATCATCTACCGCACCCTGCGGTTTATCGAGCAAAATTTTCTCAATCGGATCAGCCGTTTTTTTGGCTACCGGTGCTTTGGCCTTCACTGTGGCCGCTTTTTTTGCGGGAGCTGGCTTGGCACCGGAGGCTGTTTTCGCTGGCTCAGATTTGGGCGGGCTGCTTTTTGCAGGAGCAGCTTTTGCTGCAACAGCGGGCTTTGCAGTTTTCGGCTTTTTGGCAATCTCACGATGCGTCTTGATGAAATCAAGAACTCGAGGTGCGATCTCCGAGCGCCAACGTGAACCGTTAAACACGCCGTAGTGACCAACACCTGGCTGCGTGTAATGCGCTTTTTTGTCGTCCGACAAATTGCTACAGAGCTTGTGCGCGGCCTCTGTTTGACCACCACCGGTGATGTCGTCCTTCTCACCTTCCACCGTCAAAAGCGCTGTTCGGGTAATCTTGGAGCAATCAACCAGTTGGTCGTGATGTTTCATCGTTCCCTTTGGCAAGGAATGCTCAATGAATACCGTTCGCACCGTTTGCAGGTAAAATTCAGCCGTCAGATCCATGACAGCCAGATATTCATCATAGAAATCGCGATGCTTTTCTGCGCTATCACCATCACCTTCAATGAGGTGCTGGAAAAACTCACGGTGTGCAGATACGTGCCGGTCAAGGTTCATGCCCATGAACCCGGACAGCTGGAGGAAACCGGGATACACATCCCGCATAAAGCCCGGATGTGGGAACGGCACCTTCATGATGACGTTGCTCTCGAACCAGTCCATACCCTTGGAAACAGCGAGATTGTTCACAGCAGTCGGCGCTACACGCGTGTCAATCGGTCCGCCCATCAGGGTCATTGTGGCTGGAATGTAAGGATCGTTGCGTCCTTCCATGGCCGCAACAGCTGCAAGCACCGGAACGGAGGGCTGACACACGCCAATGACATGCGAGTTTGGGCCGAGGAATTGCAGCATCCCGATGACGTAATCGATATAGTCATCCAGATCGAATTTGCCGTCCTGCAACGGCACCATGCGCGCATCCACCCAATCGGTGATGTAAACCTCCGCATGGGGCAGGAGCGTTTCCACGGTTCCCCGCAACAGAGTTGCATAGTGGCCCGACATTGGGGCAACGACCAGAATTTTCGGATCATTCCGGTCCCCGACCGACCCACGTTCAAAATGGATCAGATCGCAGAATGGGCGTTTCCAGACGATGTTCTCGCTGACAGGAACCGTCTGACCGCCAACCACAGTCTCATTGAGACCAAACTCCGGTTTGCCGTATCGCCGGGTGACCCGCTCCAACACCTCGCAGCTTGCTGCAATGGAGCGACCATATCCGGTGTGGCTCAGGGGGTTGAGCGGATTTTGAAAGTAAAGCCGTGTCATATCCGCAGCAGCCCGCACCGGGCCCATGGCGGCATGATTTAATTCGTAAAGGTGATAATACGGCACGCGTCTTGCTCCTTAGCACCTGTCCCGAACGCTTTCTGATCACTCGCCGTGATGTATCCGCGACCGATCAGGAAACGTTTTGCATTGCACCAGCATAGGCAAATGTTTGAGTGCGCTGCAATACCGCTTATTGGCTAAGACGAAACAATATGCTGTTCCCAAGCAAACTTAGCTAAGATCATGCAGATGTTCGGGAAACTTATGCACTCTACCTATTGTTATTTCTCTATATATAACAACAAGGTAAAGAAATTTACCTCATGAGTGCAACTTTGTCAGGCAGCAAGGTCAGCAACAACTGCATCCAGAACCATAAACCCATCTCTGGTTGCGCGGACGCGATTTTCGTCGATTTCTTCCACCATACCGTGCTCGATCAATGCCGAGAGCCGACGCGGATCTATTGCTCTGCAGGCGATTTTTTCATAACGCTCCAGATCAATACCCTCAGTCAGACGCAAGCCCATCAGCAGGAACTCATCGCCTTGTTCCTCCTCCGACAGGCCCTGATCTTCAACCTTGCCATGACCATGCGTCTCAACATTTTCCAGCCATGTTTCCGGATGGCGTTCGATGGCGGTTGCCAGTTTGCTGGCCCCAACCGTAATGCGACCATGGGCGCCAGGGCCTACCCCAACATAGTCCCCATATCGCCAGTAGACCTGATTGTGCCGACATTCAGCACCATGCCGGGCATGATTTGATACCTCATAAGCTGGAAGCCCATGCGCGGTGGTGATGTCCTGCGTCAGAGCATAAAACTCTGCCCCGACATCTGGTTCCGGCACGACAAGCTTTCCGGCATGGTAGAGCGTGTAGAATGGAGTGCCCGGCTCAATTGTCAGCTGGTAGAGCGACAAATGATCGGCGGCCAGATCAAGGGCCTGTTGCAGTTCGGCCCGCCAATCCTCTAACGACTGGTCCGGACGGGCGTAAATCAGATCAAACGAGAGTCGAGGAAACGTGCTTCGGGCTGTTTCGATTGCCTTTAACGCTGTTTTGACGTCATGAAGGCGGCCCAATAGCTTTAAATCTCGGTCGTGGAGCGATTGCACGCCCAAGGAGACCCGGTTGACGCCAGCCGCGCGATAGCCACGAAATCTCTCAGCTTCAACACTCGACGGATTAGCCTCAAGGGAGATCTCAACTTCGTCATCTATCGACCAAAGCTCAGAGACCTTGGTCAAGATACGCTCAACGGTTTGCGGTTTCATCAGGGATGGCGTACCGCCCCCAAAGAAAATCGACTGGACCTTCTTGCCTTTGGTGAGGTCTGCAAAATGCGTCAGCTCGCGCTCAAACGCTGCTGCAAAGCGGTCCTGATCGACGGCCTGGTGCCGCACATGGGAGTTGAAGTCACAATAAGGGCATTTGGCTGCACAAAACGGCCAATGAATATAAATGCCGAACCCGCCATCCGGCGCAGTGCCCTTGCTGTTCATTACCCCTCCAGACACGCCTTGGCGAACATCTGGAAAGCGCGGGCGCGGTGAGAAAGTGCCGGCTCGGTTCTGGACCAGCCATGTTTTTCTTCACTCGTCATCTCGCCAAATGTGCGCTCATGGCCATCGGGTCGGAAAACCGGATCGTAGCCAAATCCCTTGTCGCCGCGCGGCGGCCACACGATTTCGCCCTCTACTTCACCGCGGAACTGTTCCATATGCCCATCCGGCCAGACCAGCGCCAGAACAGCCACAAATGATGACCGGCGTTGTTCTGGTGAGATTGCACCCTTTTCCTGCAGATTTTCTTCCACATTGCGCATTGCCATGGAGAAGTCCTTTTCCGGGCCGGCCCAGCGCGCAGAGTAGATGCCCGGTGCGCCATCGAGTGCAGCAACGCAGAACCCGCTGTCATCGGCAAGCGCAGGCAGATTTGCGGCCTCAGCAGCAGCGCGTGCCTTAAGTTCGGCATTTGCTTCAAACGTCGTTCCGGTTTCTTCCGGTTCCGGCAGGTCTAGATCCCCCGCCGAGACCACATCAAACCCGAAAGGTGCAAGCAGTTCGTTGATTTCGCGAATTTTGCCCTTGTTGTGACTGGCCACAACAAGGCGCCCCGGTTCAAGTTTGCGATGGCTCATGCGAGAATGCCTTTTAAACGCGCCTTACAGGATCGACATTTTTTGAAGGTCAACAAGGCGACCAATGCCTGCCTTGGCCAGACCCATCAATTGACCGAATTCTTCTTCAGAGAATGGCGCGCCTTCAGCTGTGCCTTGAATTTCGACAATCCCGCCGGAACCCGTCATGACAAAGTTGGCATCGGTTTCAGCTGTGCTGTCTTCGGCGTAATCCAGATCAAGAACCGGCGTGCCTTCATAGATGCCACAGGAAATTGCGGCTATGTGGTCTTTGAGGACATCTTTCTTGACCATATCCCGCGCTCGCATCCATTCGATGCAATCGCGTAGGGCGACCCAAGAGCCGGTGATTGCTGCTGTGCGTGTTCCGCCATCAGCTTGAATGACATCACAATCCACGCTGATTTGGCACTCACCCAAGGCTTCAAGATCTACAACAGCCCGCAGGGAGCGACCGATCAGACGCTGAATTTCCTGTGTGCGGCCTGATTGCTTGCCAGCGCTTGCTTCCCGGCGCATACGGTCACCGGTTGCCCGCGGCAGCATGCCGTATTCAGCGGTCACCCAGCCACGCTGCTGACCACGCAACCACGGCGGCACGCGCTCTTCCAAACTGGCGGTACAAAGGACATGTGTATCCCCAAACTTGACCAGGCAGGAGCCTTCCGCATGCTTTGAAACTCCTCGCTCAAGAGTTACGGCACGGAGTTCATCGTTGGCGCGTTTAGAAGGACGCATGATCTGTTTCCTGATTTGGACTGGTCAAAACGGCAACGCAAATTCGCTGCCCTGTGGACGCGTTGTAGCCTTGTGACCCCTGCAACGTAAAGCGCCGCTTGCATGCTACGAAGAAATTGTCCCTATATCTTATAAGGTCAGCTATCACGCGGAGTGTCCAAAGGTGAGTCTCGTAGACCTCGACAAACGTTCCCGGGAGATTTTCCGGTCAATTGTAGAATCTTATATGGAAACCGGAGAGCCGGTCGGATCCAGAAATGTGTCTCGAAACCTCGGCGTTACCCTGTCACCGGCTTCGGTTCGAAATGTCATGTCCGATCTGGAGCATATGGGCCTTTTGCACTCGCCCCACACAAGCGCAGGACGCCTGCCAACAGAAATCGGGCTCAGGTTCTTTGTCGATTCCCTTCTTGAAGTGGGCGATTTGTCCCCGGATGAGCGCACACAAATTGAGGCACAGGTCCGCGCTTCCCAGGAGGCAAGTACGGTTGAACAGGTTCTGACCGAAGCAAGCCAAATGCTCTCAGGCTTATCTGCCGGGGCTGGCGTTGTTCTAACCCACAAAACCGATATGCGCCTGAAACACATAGAGTTCGTTCGAATTGAACCGCTCAAAGCGCTGGCGGTGCTCGTTGGCGAAGACGGAACCGTTGAAAACCGGATCATTGATCTTCCGCCCGGCCTTCCCGCATCGGCTCTTGTGGAAGCGAGCAATTATCTGAACGCCCATTTGCAGGGACGGTCAATCAATGATGTGAAGCTTGAACTGGAAAAGGTAAAGGCTGCGGGTGAGGCCGAGCTTGATCAACTCAGCCGCAAGGTTGTCGATGCCGGACTTGCCGTTTGGAGCGGAGATAACGGAGATGATGCGGGGACATTGATTGTCCGGGGACGCTCTAACCTTTTAACCGATATGGAAGCCGCCGAAGATCTAGAGCGCATCCGGCTGTTGTTTGATGATCTGGAAAGCAAGCGCGACCTTATCCAACTGCTTGGACTGGCTGAAAGTGGAGATGGGGTGCGGATTTTCATTGGCTCTGAAAACAACCTGTTTTCGCTGTCCGGTTCGTCTTTGGTGGTATCACCTTACCGGGATCAAAATCAGCGGATTGTAGGTGTTCTGGGTGTTATCGGCCCAACCCGGTTGAACTATGCCCGCGTGATCCCGATGGTGGACTACACGGCGCGCATGGTCAGTCGCATATTGCGGTGATATGACTGCGGTTTATTTTCGCTCCCAAGGCTCAGACAACACACGGAGTTTTCATGCTCTCACCAGCTGAACTGGAACGTTATGCACGCCACATCATCATGCAAGATATTGGTGGGGCAGGGCAGCAAAAACTCAAACAGGCCCGTGTTCTAGTTATTGGCGCCGGAGGGTTGGGCGCGCCAGTCTTGCAGTATCTGGCAGCAGCAGGGGTCGGAACTCTCGGCATTGTGGATGACGACACGGTGTCACTCTCGAACCTTCAGCGACAAGTCATTCATGACACGGACCAGTTGAGCGAACCCAAGGTGGCGAGCGCCGCCGAGGCTATTGCCCGTCTTAATCCAAATGCGAAGGTGGAACCACACCTCACGCGCATTGCAGGCCACAATGCGATGTCGCTAATCTCAGACTATGACATCGTTGCCGACGGGTCTGACAATTTCGACACCCGTTACCTTGTTTCTGATGCTTGCTATTTTGCCAAAAAGCCACTGGTAACGGCGGCTGTCGGTCAGTTTGACGGATCAATCACAACCTTGCGCCCGTTTGAGGCAACAGCGGATGGCACTCCGAATCCCACGTACCGGTGCCTTTTTCCGAACAAACCCAAGGATGGCCATCTACCAACCTGTGCGGAAGCAGGCGTTCTTGGTGCGCTGACAGGAATTTTAGGCACCATGCAGGCCATGGAAATCATCAAGGAAATCGTCGGATTTGGCGAAAATCTGGTTGGCCGCTTCATCATGTTTGACGCCAAAAGCTTTCGAATGGAAACCATCCGCTACAAGCATTCGAAAAAGAACCTGCTGAGTGGCGATGCGCCGAAGTCCTGGCCTGAAATGCTGGAACTGGAGAGTTCGTAGATCGACCTTCTGAACCACTGAATACGACGCGCACATTGGCGCGCCGCAGAAGCATCGAATATCTAGCGAATTCTGGCATGACCCATAGTCACAGAATGACGCTTGCACCAAATCAGAACATGGGATGCGCCTTTGAAGCCTCTCGGCTTCTTGATCCGGTAGGTTTGCCCACCCTTGTTACTCTTTAACTTGCCGCCCACCACAATCGGTCTTCTGGTCCCGTTTGCCAGAGCAATAAACGGATCTGGCCCGCCACTGAACGAGAAATTCCGACCAAGCGTCACGGTGATCGTGTTCACGTTATCCTTGATCGAAACACTTCCGGATGTCCTGTATCGATTGGCACCCTTGAAAGATCCACGAACAGATTCACTGGCGCTGGAACGATTGCTTTCCGTGGAACCGGGGCGGACCCAGTGTCCTAAAGCGGGCTGAACTGCCATTGCTGCAATGAGCGCTGCCAACAGGAAAAGCTTTTTCATGCTTATGTCCTCCAAAAACTAACGTAAGGACATTTGCAATCGGCGATCAGGCAAAACAAGGACCACAGCGCTCTTTGCCAAACACTTCTGTTAACGGTGCCGTGATCAAAAAGAAAAGGGCTGCAAACCCGCTGGGTTGCAGCCCTTTTTGTCGATAACCAAACAGCTTAGTTTGGCTTTTGCTCGCCTTCCCCAGCTGCAGCTTGTTGCGCCATGTTCTGGCGGTAGAGTTGTGCAAAATCGATCGGGTCCAGCAGAAGCGGCGGGAAGCCGCCGTTGCGTGTTGCTTCGGCCAGAATATTCCGTGCAAACGGGAAAATCATGCGTGGGCACTCGATCATCACAAACGGATGCATATGTTCGGTCGGCACACCAGTGATGCGGAAGAGACCTGCGTAAACCAGCTCAACGTTGAACATGACCATGTCTGGACGCTCGGCCTTGGCAGTCAAGGTCAGCGTTACTTCAAACTGACCTTCACCAATCTGCTGCGCACCAACATTGACATTGATGTCAAGCTTCGGTTGCTCGCCTTGCTGCAGGGAGCGCGGTGCATTCGGATTTTCGAAAGACAGATCCTTGATGTACTGGCCAAGGATGTGCATGCCCGGAGCTGCGCCTTCGCCTTCCTGCGCTGCTGCGCCCGTCTCGTTCGTGTCAGTCATGGTGTCCCATTTCATTTAGCGGTCCAATATTGAGCGACCCAGCCAATATCACGTTCGGGTCCTCGGCCAGCAGCCCGCAGACACTGCCAACCCCTTGTGACGAGGTGGCTAGCATTTAGCGGCTCCCGACACAAGACAAACAGCCTTGCCAGCCGTTCCATAGAACGCCAAAACTACCGATATGTTACAAAGAACAGCTTCCAACAGCTTCCTGGAGAACAGGCGGCTAAAACTCGACACATTGGTTCGCTTGCGTTGGCTTGCCGTCGCGGGACAAACGGCGGCCCTTCTGGTGGTCAATGTCGGCCTCGGGTACCCTTTGCCGATTGCGTTTGCCTTTTCGCTGATTGCGCTTTCAGCATGGATCAATGTGATCCTGAAATTGCGATGGCCGTCGTCTTTGCGCCTGTCTGAGAGGGCAGCAACCGCCCAGCTGGCTTACGACATTGTGCAAATGAGCGGACTGTTGTTCCTGACCGGCGGGCTGGGAAATCCGTTTGCCTTCTTGTTGCTGGCCCCGGTTATGGTGTCAGCCACCGCTCTTTCTGCGCAAAAGACAATCATGCTCGGCTCCTTGGCGACGGCTTTTGCCAGCTTTTTGGCAGTTTATCATTTGCCACTGCCTTGGCCGAGCGGGTCAGAATTCCAGCTACACCCGGTCTATTCCATCGGGATCTGGATTGCACTTGTTTCCTCTCTGGCCTTTATGGCGTCCTATGCCTTTCGTGTGGCGGAGGAAGCACGGCAACTTGCGGACGCGCTGGCCGCAACAGAACTGGTACTGGCACGCGAACAACACCTGAACGCTCTCGATGGCCTCGCAACCGCCGCAGCTCATGAGCTTGGAACGCCTTTGGCGACCATCTATCTGGCCTCCAAGGAACTGCGGGATGAGTTTGAAAGCGGCGACCACCGGGGAGAGGATATCGAGCTTATCCACTCACAAGCCGAACGTTGCCGAAAGATCCTCAAGCAGCTGACCTCGCTTTCAAGCGACGAAGACCAGACCTACCAGCGCATGCCTGTTTCCCAATTGGTGGAGGAAGTTGTGGCTCCCCATAGGATGTTATCGTCCGGCATAGTCATCCAATCCTCAGGACAGGGCCATGAGCCTATCGGCACCCGCAATGCGGCCATTCAATATGGACTGGGCAACATACTGGAAAATGCAGTCGATTTCGCTCGCCACACGGTCAAGGTCACTGCGGTTTGGGATGAAAGGAACGTTGCAATCTCCATTATAGATGACGGGCCCGGTTTTGCCCAGGAGGTCATTGGTAAAATCGGAGACCCGTATGTCTCCAACCGCGGCGGAAAATTGTCCAAGAAAAAGGCCTCTGGCGGGCTGGGGCTCGGATTTTTCATTGCCAAAACCTTGCTGGAGCGAACAGGTGCGAAAGTTGGCCTGCAAAACAGGCCAGCGCCTGAGCGTGGGGCTCATGTGCGTGTCACTTGGCCGCGCTCTGCCTTTGAAATGACCATTGGTGTGGACGAAACTGATCCTGCGGCCCTATAAGTACGTAGAAACATGCACAGGCAAGGTTTCGCCGGTTTTGGCGGGACGTCTACCTATCAAACATAAAAATCGGAACGACCGGCATGACTGACGCAAATCCGGCCATGAGCGAGATGGACGAGAAGAGCCTTTTGATCGTCGATGACGACAAGCCTTTTCAACAGCGCCTGGCTAGGGCGATGGAAAAACGCGGATTTGAAGTGAGCACCGCTGATGGTGTTCGCGAAGCTGTTTCGGTCGTCAGCACCGCCTCTCCTGCCTTTGCTGTGGTCGACATGCGGCTGGAAGATGGCAATGGTCTGGATGTGATTGAAGCAATCCGCCAGCGCCGCCCCGAGTGTCGGGCTGTTATCCTGACGGGATACGGAAACATCGCCACTGCCGTCACAGCTGTTAAGCTCGGTGCTGTTGACTATCTCGCAAAGCCAGCTGACCCGGATGACATCATCGCTGCGCTGGCCCGAAAGCCGGAAGACAAGGCTCCCCCCCCGGAAAACCCCATGTCAGCCGACAGAGTTCGCTGGGAGCACATTCAACGGGTTTTCGAACTGTGTGATCGCAATGTTTCTGAAACAGCCCGCCGTTTGAACATGCATCGGCGGACCCTTCAACGCATTCTTGCCAAAAGAGCCCCGCGTTAGCACGCTTGGCCCTTGCCCTTTCTTCGCCATTTTGCGTAGGTACGGGCTAGGGAATCAGGTTTGCATAAATGGGCGATGTTTGGATGAAGGCTGGAAACGAGATCGTACGTTCTGCGAGACGATTTGTTCCGATTGCATTATTGACCACTGCCGGATGCTTGAGTGCTTCCATCGCCAATGCTCAAACTGCTCCAGAAACAGTGCGGATCAATGTCGATCCGCCTTCTCCCGGTATTCGATCGGTTTTGATCGACAAGAAATATCGTCCAATTATAAATCGGGACAAGGACGGCGTCATCATCGACACGCTCGGCAGCAGTGACAAACTGCCTCCTTGCGATGTGAAACTGGAAGTGACGCTTGAAAATAGCCGCGTCCTGCACCGAAACGCTCATCTATGCAGTGGAGATACGCTGACAGTTGACGTGGAACTGGACGGAAAACCCGGGCAGGCGCGCGTTATCCGCGGCACCGGCGGCGTAGTTTCTGGAAGCCAAACACCGGATACGCCCACAAAGCAGGCCGAGACAAGCAGCACTCCCTCTAGCCAGCAAAGCGAAACATCTGCACTTACTCCTGTCACACCGGATCAGGAAAACAGCACGCTCAAGCCACTGGAACGGGCTGAAACACCTATAGACGCTCCCGGTCCAACTGATCAAACCGGGTTGTCTTCATTGGATCCTGCCCAGACCGGCGTCGCCGTCACATCCGGTTTCTTGCCCTCAACCCCATCTGACGCGCGGACTTGGGATGCCACAACCGGTACAGGGCCAGGATCTCCGTCCAAACTTTTTCATTCAGGCGCCGGCACAAACGACATAGATTTTGCAGCCCAATGCGACACGCAGTCGGGAGTCGCCACCATTACCCTGCGCCGGACATCGAACGACATTCGGTCAGGGCTTTCCCACCCGGTCCGCATCTCGACTGAAACCTCGACATGGAGCCATTCGGCGATTGGATCGACGGCCAACAACCCTTATGGCCTCTCATTTCCGGAAATCGTCCTCACCATGACCGATCCACTTTGGCAGGGCTTGATCAAGGACTCGACGGTCCGCGTCGAAGTGGAGGGGCTACCGGCCTATGTCATTTCACTAAAGGGCAGCGCGACACCGGTTCGGCTCTTCGTCGCTGCATGTTCTGAAGCGCAAACGATCGTTGGCGAAGAGAACACCCTTCCAGGAGCCACTGCTGATGCCGGTGATCTCGCCTGCTCGCAAGCAGGAAATGTGTTCTCTGCCGAAGGAACGCGTCCGGGTCAAATCATCTTCCGGAACAGCTCAAATTCTGCCGTTGATGTGAACTGGGTCGACTATTATGGCGGTGAACGGCCTTATGCTCGGCTTGAACCTGGCCAAATTCTCGAACAGCAAACCTATGTGTCTCATGCCTGGATCGTACGTGGAACACAAGGACAGTGCCGCGGGATCTATGTGAGCCGGACACCGTATCGGGAAGTGGTCATTCAAGATGCCTCCCAATCTGCGCCATCGCAATGGGATACGCCTGCGCCATCCGGCTTTGGAAACCCGGTCCCACCTGCCGATGTTGGCGGCTCCTTGAGCCAATCCACCGCCACCGGCCGCCGGACTGTCGCCAACTACCTCTGCACGGCCGGAGTTGATCTCAATGTCGTTTACGAGGCAGATGGAACGACAGCAACGGTGGCTGAAATCGGCTACCGCGCCATCACCTTGCAAAATCTGAATGCTGCTTCCGGATTTCACTATTCTGGCGAAGGCCACACATTAAAGGGGCAGGTGAATAATCTGACTTGGAGCCGTCCTGGATTACGTGAAGTGTTTTGCTCCCGTCGCTGATAAGGTCACACAAAGGATTTGCTACCAAATTCGCCGCCCAAATGTCACAACGTCAAAAAATGCCATGTAACTCTAACTAACGTGCATCATTCACCTTTGTGAATATGCACTTGTTACTATGTTTTTTCTCAAGGCAAATTTTTGCTAGACGCGAATGTTTTCACTTTTACTGTATTTATTGTGTTCTAATTTTAATACTCACGTAACCGCACAAAGTTTAGCTCCCCATCAGGGTTTCACCGGGGACTAAACATGACCTATAAAAACTGGCCATTGTCGTGGAAGATCTGCCTTCCAGTCATCACCATTCTGTTTTTCACCGTATCGCTGTCCGTCTTCAGCTTGAACACGCTGCACGGATCTATGCATCAGGAACGGTTGAACCAGATCAAACACGTTTCGGATAGCGCAAAGTCGATTGCGGCACACTATCAGCGTCTGGAAGCGTCTGGAGACATGACGAAATCGGAGGCGCAAAATGCCGCTTTGGCCACGATCAAGGCCATGCGCTATGAGGGCTCGAACTATGTATATGTTCTTGCCTATGATGGGACTGTGCTTGCACATGCCAAAGATGATGTCATCGGCAAAAACCTGATGGGCGCCAAGGACCCTGACGGTATTACGTTCATCAAATCCCTCATCGAAAAGGCCCAAGCGCAAAGTGAAACGGCCATCGTCTACAAATGGCCGCGGGCTGGAGACAGCCAACCTGTTGAGAAAAACGGTTGGGGCACGAACTTCAAGCCATGGGGCTGGGTGCTTGGCACCGGTGTTTATGTTGATGACATTCATGCCGCCTACTGGAACGAGGCACTTGTGCTTCTCATACTCATGGTGACCGGCACAGTTATCGCACTTTCAATTGCCCTATGGGCTGTGCGCAGCACCGTGAAGCCTTTGAAGACCTTTGTTCGGAACATCAATGCACTCGCCAATGGCAACGTCGAGATTGTGCTTGAAGACGACACCCGAACCGACGAAATCGGCCAAATGGCAGCGTCCATGAAAGTCTTCCATGCGAATGAACTGAAGCGCAAGGAACTGGAACAGGAGCAGGAATCCCTTCGAAACCGGGACATCGAAAAAGCAAACTACATTCGCCAGCTTGGCGCGGATTTTGACCTGCAGATCGTCAATCTGGTCTCCGAGTTCGAAACCTCTGTTTCCACCTTGCGCGAAGCCTCCACCGACATGGTCAATGGTGCGCAAAACACAAATGCGGAGAGCAATAAAGTATCTGCGGCCTCCCTTCAGGCGTCTGGTAACGCTGAGGCTGTTGCTGCTGCCGCAGAAGAGCTTTCCTCTTCGGTTCTGGAAATCGGTCGTCAGGTTCAATCCTCCAGCGAGATTGCAGAACAGGCAACTCAAGAGGCACGTTCAACAAGTGAACGGATGGCAAGCCTGTCTCAGGCAGCAGAGCGCATTGGTGAGGTTGTCATTCTCATTCAAACGATCGCCGAGCAGACCAACCTGTTGGCGCTCAACGCAACCATAGAGGCAGCCCGTGCAGGAGAGGCTGGCAAAGGGTTTGCCGTTGTGGCCGCGGAAGTAAAGGAGCTGGCGACACAGACCTCCAAGGCAACGGAAGAAATCTCCAGTCAGATCAATGCGATCCAGAGTGAAACCCGCGACACTGTACAAGCCATTTCATCAGTCGAAAGCATTGTCGAGAAGATGAACGAAATCGCTCGGTCCATCGCGGATTCTGTCGAAGAACAGAAACTTGCGACACAGGAAATTGCAGAAAATGCAACGCTGGCCTCACAAGGCACCAGTCAGGTTACGGAAAGCATCCAGTCGGTCTCGAGCGTGACGGAAGACACGCAAAAAACCGCGCTCGACTTGAGCGACTCGGCCCGCCAGCTGGATGATATCGCCAACACCCTGAAGGCTCAGGTGCATCACTTCAGCGGTGAGATCCGCTCAAGCTCGGCTGCCTAAACTTTCCTGAGAGCCACCTTTGCAATCCGGTGGCTCCGATCCTTTGTCAGGATCAGGTCAGCCCGTGGCCGGGTCGGGAGAATGTTTTCCCGAAGGTTCAACAGGTTGATCTCACGCCAAATCCGGAGCGCTGTTTCCAGCGCTTCGGCATCATCAATCCGGGAGTACCGGTGAAAATAGGAACTGGGATCGCGGAAAGCCGTTTCGCGCAGGCGCATGAAGCGCTCGACATACCAGTCTTCCAAAAGCTGTTCATCCGCATCGATATAGACTGAGAAGTCAAAGAAATCGGAGACGAAAGGCACGGCACGACCGTCTTTCGGCAGCTCGCGGGTCTGCAGGACATTCAGCCCTTCAACAATCAAGATATCGGGCTTGTCGACGGTGACCGTATGCCCCGGCATCACATCATAATAAAAATGCGAATAGACCGGTGCCTTCACATAGCGCTTGCCAGCTTTGATGTCGGACAAGAACTTCAAAAGGCGTGGGCGATCAAAACTCTCCGGAAAGCCCTTTTTGCCCATCAAGCCTTCTTGTTCCAAAACTGAATTTGGATGCAGAAAGCCATCCGTGGTGATCAAATCAACCTTGGGGCTGGCAGGCCAACGGGCCAGAAGCTCTCGCAAGACACGAGAGGTTGTTGATTTGCCGACCGACACAGACCCAGCAACACCAATGATGAACGGGATCTTGCCACCCTTGGCGTTCAGGAATTTTTGTGTTGCCCGATGGAGCCCAAAGGTGGACTCCGCATAAAAGGCCAAAAGCCGAGACAGCGGAAGGTAGATTTTCTCCACCTGATCCATAGACATGGGATCATTGAGACCCTGAAGCTGCGTCACCTCGGATGCCGACAAGGTCATCGGCGTGTCAGCACGCAGACGAGACCACTGCTTGTCGTCAAAGACGCGGTACGGCGACAGGTCCATATCCTGCTTCATGGCAACTGCTTGATCCATGGCGGCTTTACCCCGTGGCACGCACAGGCCGTTCCCTAATCGGTTGGCCGTTGCGCCTTTTCTTCCAATCCGGTTTGTGCTGTTCGCCGCTCCAACTCCGCCATGACACTGGCAAGCGGAACATTCGTTGCTTTCAGCACGACCAACAAGTGATAGAGAACATCAGCCGCTTCACCTGTCAGCTCTTCTTTATCGTCCTGCACGGCGGCAATGGCAGCTTCCACAGCTTCCTCACCCAGCTTTTGGGCGCATTTGGCAACACCTTTGCCGATCAGCTTGCGCGTGTAGGACTTTTCATCATCGCTGACAGCACGCGTGGCAATAATGGCGTCGAGATCGGACAGTGTGAAGTTCGTCATTGGTCGAGTGCCCCCTGAACTGCGGCCCTAAAAAGTGAACTTAAGGGTCGAGCCGCACGGGCAAACCTGCCTCGCGCATATGCTGTTTGGTCTCTTGGATCGAATATTCCCCAAAATGGAATATCGACGCGGCCAGTACAGCCGTTGCATGTCCGTCACGGATCCCTTCGACCATGTGATCGAGGGTTCCGACACCGCCGGACGCAATCACTGGCACTGGAACAGCATCTGCAATTGCCTGTGTCAGTGCCAGATTATACCCGGACTTGGTGCCGTCGCGGTCCATCGAGGTTACCAGCAACTCGCCAGCACCGAGGTCCACAACCTTTTTGGCAAATTCTACAGCATCAATTCCGGTCGGAGTGCGGCCACCATGTGTGAAAATTTCAAACTTGTCCGGCTCACCCGGTGCGTTGACCTGTTTGGCGTCAATGGACACGACAATGCATTGGGACCCGAATTTTTCAGCCGCTTCGCGCACAAAATCAGGATTTTTGACCGCAGCTGTGTTGATGGACACCTTGTCCGCCCCAGCCAACAATAGCTTGCGAATATCCTCAACGGCTCGAACACCCCCGCCAACGGTGACAGGCATGAAGCAGGCTTCCGCTGTCCGTCGTACGACGTCATAGATAGTGTCGCGGCCTTCATGGCTGGCGGTGATATCCAGAAAACACAACTCGTCTGCGCCTGCTGCGTCATAAGCTTTGGCCGCTTCGACCGGATCACCGGCATCAACCAGATCGACGAAATTGACGCCCTTGACGACACGGCCATCCTTGACATCAAGACAGGGAATAATGCGGGCTTTGAGGCTCATGATGCTGCCTTTCGCGCTTGGCGGATCAGATCCATGGCTTCAGCCGGATCAAGACGTCCATCATAAAGCGCTCGACCTGAAATCGCACCTTCGAGGATCGCACAGTCCGGTTCCAGGAGGCGTTTAACGTCGTCAATGGAGGCAAGACCGCCAGAGGCGATCACCGGAATGGAAACAGCGTTGGCGAGTTCCAGCGTTGAAGGAATGTTTAAGCCTTTCAAGACGCCATCACGATCAATGTCGGTGTAGATAATCGCCGAAACGCCCGCGTCTTCAAACTTCTTGGCAAGATCAATAGCCGTCAACTCGGAAGTTTCCGCCCAGCCTTCCACCGCGACATGCCCGCCTTTCGCGTCGATGCCGACAGCAACTTTGCCCGGAAATTTCTTGCAGGCTTCTTTGACGAGTTCCGGATCACGCACGGCCACAGTTCCAAGGATCACTCGCGTGATGCCCTTGTCGAGCCAGGCCTCGATATGGTCCAGCGTGCGGATGCCGCCGCCCAGTTGGACTGGGTTCTTCGTGGCCGACAGGATTGCCTCAACTGCTGCGCCATTGACGCTTTCACCGGCAAAAGCTCCGTTCAGATCCACCACATGGAGCCATTCAAAGCCCTGATCTTCAAAGGTCTTTGCCTGAGCACCCGGGTCATCGTTGAATACGGTCGCCTGGTCCATATCGCCCAATTTCAGGCGGACGCACTGGCCATCCTTGAGATCAATTGCCGGAAACAGGATCATGCTTTTTTCTTTTCTACTCATGGTGCCCAGTCAAGGAAATTTGCAATCAGGGCAAGGCCCAGACGCTGGCTTTTTTCCGGGTGGAACTGGGTGCCCACCATGTTGTCTTTCGCCACCATTGCGGTGAAGGTGCCGCCGTAGTCAAAACGCGCCAGCCGGTCTTCCTCATTCGTGCAGGCAAAGTGATAGGAATGCACGAAATAGGCATGCAGGCCCTTGTCTCCGGTCTCAATGCCTTTGAGGATCGGATGCGCTGCATTGGACATGTTGATCGTGTTCCACCCCATATGCGGAATTTTCAAGTCCGGATTGTCAGGGGTCATAGCCGTGACATCGCCAGCAATCCAGCCAAGGCCATCGCTTGTTTCAAACTCAAGCCCGCGTTCAGCCATCAACTGCATACCAACGCAGATGCCCAGAAACGGCTTGCCCTGACGGCGAACCGTTTCCTCAAGCGCATCCGCCATGCCATCAACTGCCCACAGACCACGCTTGCAATCTGCAAAGGCGCCGACGCCCGGAAGGACAATTCTGTCTGCTCTGGCAACGCGGTCGGGGTCGGATGTGACCACAACATCCGGAGAACTGGCATGAGAACGGGCCGCCCGTTCGCACGCCTTGGCTGCAGAGCGCAAATTGCCCGAGCCATAATCGATGATTGCTACTGTCATTGACGTCTATCCGGCCCAAGGGAGAGGCCGACAACCTTTTCTGTTCCAACACGTGGAATTATCGGATTGGGCTTTGCAGGAGCGGTCTGCTCAGGAACCCGCATCGGCTGAGGCGATGCCATGCCCAGGGCTGCATGTTGCAGCACGCGTGCTTCGGCCTCTTCAGCATTGGCAGCGACCACATGGTACACCACCTTCCAGCCTTGGCGCTCAAGGGACCATCGGCGCAGATTTTGCGCTTCAAAGCCCAAAAATAGGGAGATCACAAATGTAACGGCGACTGTGGCAGCACCGCCTACCTGAATGGCGATGACTTCAAGCACCAGTGTCACCGCCAGATAGCCCAAAAACAGCATCCAAAGGCGGTGATACAAAAACCAGAGGATCGAAAAGGCGAACGCGCCAAAACTGAACTTGTCTGGCACCAGAACGAGACGGTCTACATCCGAACCTGTTCGGATTTTTCCTCCAGCGTCCGGAGGAACCATGGCGAGGAATGTTGTCATCGGCCTAGCCGCCCAATTGCCCTTTTGTCGTCGGTATCCGGTCTGCCTGACGCGGGTCGATCTCCACAGCCGTGCGCAAGGTCCGCGCCACAGCCTTGAAGCAGGTCTCTGCAATATGGTGGCAGTTTGACCCGTAAAGATTGGCAATGTGAAGGGTAATTCCTGCGTTCATTGTGAATGCGCGGAAAAATTCTTCAAAAAGCTCGGTGTCGAAGTCACCAATCTTGTCGCGATCAAAGGTCACATCCCACACAAGAAAGGGGCGCCCGGAGACATCAACCGCGCAGCGGGTGAGCGCCTCATCCATTGCAAGGTGTGTGTCCGCATAGCGTGTGATCCCGGCCATATCACCCAGCGCCTCGCGCAAGGCTTGACCAAGCGCAATGCCGGTGTCTTCGACGGTGTGGTGGAAGTCAATATGGGTGTCCCCATCCGCCCGAACCTTGATGTCGATCAGGGAATGGCGTGCCAGCTGGTCAAGCATATGATCGAAGAAGCCGACACCGGTCTGGATGTCATATGTCCCCGTTCCGTCAAGGTTCACCTCGACAGAAATTTTGGTTTCCTTCGTATTGCGCTCAACGGATGCTGTCCGCATGCCAAATAACCTCCAGCCTTGGCTGCTTCGAACCATAAGCAGTCCCTGCAGCGGCGACGTTGTAGCAGGCCGGTTCGGTTATGGGAATAGGTCGCAACGTCAATGAGTTCGCCAAAGACTTGGCCGCTCTAGGCCTTGGCCACTGGCTCTTGCTGCGTTCCTTTGCTATGTCGGCTTGGATTTTTCGTGAAAAGGGTGTCCCCATGTCCAGCAGTCGCTTCGCTCCGACCTCTGCCGTAGATCGGCTTGTCCTTCCTCTGGACGTCCCAACGGTCGATGATGCCCGTGCCCTTGTGAGCGCAACAAAAGGCACGGTTGGCGTCTACAAGATCGGCATGGAACTGCAATTTGCCGGTGGACTTGAGTTTGCCCGCGAATTGGCCGCAGACGGACACAAGATCTTTCTGGACGTCAAACTGCACGACATTGACAACACCATCACGCAGGCTGTGCGCAACGTTGCCAAAATGGGCATGACCTTCATGACCATTCACGCCTATCCGAAAACCATGCGGGCGGCGGTTAAGGCGATCACAGAAGATGGCGTTGAGGACCTTTGCCTCTTAGGTGTGACCGTTCTGACCTCCATGAGCGAAGGTGATCTGCTTGATGCAGGCTACAAGGGACCGATTTCCGATGTGGTGGCGGACCGTGCCAAGGATGCCCGGGCGTGTGGTATGGGCGGCATTGTCTGCGCGGCAACGGAATCTGCTTCAATGCGCAAGGTGCTTGGCGATGAGCTGGTGATCGTGACGCCGGGCATTCGGCCGACGGGAAGCGCGGCCGGAGACCAACAACGGATCATGACACCGGCAGATGCGATCATCGCGGGCAGTGATTATCTCGTCGTCGGGCGCCCAATCTCCAAGGCGGACAATCCACGTAAAGCCGCAGAAGCGATTGTTCTGGAGATCGAGGCAGCGCTTTAAACGCTGCCTCTTTTACTTAAATCGAAATTGCCGCAGATCAGGCTGCCGCGCCCGTTCCATCATTCTTGGATCGCTGCACCATACCGAACAGATCGCGTGGATCATCCGGATCGGCCAGCATGTCCAGTTTCTCAAAATGGCCGGTTTTCGGCAGAAGATCGCGCACAAACCGCAGGGCCGAGAAATCCTCGATGGCAAAGCCGACGCTGTCGAACAGGGTGATCTGGTCGTCTGATGTGCGGCCCGCAGCCTTTCCGGCATAAACTTCCCAAAGCTCTGTCACCGGATGATCCCGGTCAAGCTGCTGAACTTCCCCTTCTATGAAGGTTTGTTCCGGAAATTCTACGAAAATGTCAGAGCGCAAAAGGATGTCCTTGTGCAGCTCTGTCTTGCCCGGACAATCTCCGCCCACTGCATTGATGTGAACGCCGGAGCCAACCATATTGTCAGTCAAAATGGTCGCGTATTTCTTGTCTGCCGTCACCGTGGTGACAATTTGCGCGCCTTCGATAGCATCTTCCGGCGTTTTGCAGATGGTTACATCAAGGCCGGTGTTCGCGAGATTGCGGGCCAGACGAACGCTTGCATCGGGATCAATGTCATAAGCGCGAATGTCCGTAATGCCGAGCATGGACTTGAACGCAAGACATTGGAAATCCGATTGAGCGCCATTTCCGATAATGGCCATCGTCTTGGAACCCTTTGGAGCCAGATACTTGGCTGCAAGAGCAGAGTTGGCTGCCGTGCGTAGAGCAGTAAGAATAGTCATCTCGGTGAACAGAACCGGATAGCCGGTTGAGAGCTCGGACAGAACACCGAAACCAGTGACCGTCTGACGACCGTCCTTGGTGTTGTCCGGGTGCCCGTTGACGTATTTGAAACCAAAGGTCTCACCGTCGCTTGTCGGCATCAATTCAATGACACCCTGCGGGGCATGGGCCGGGATGCGGGGCTTCTTATCGAAGCTCTCCCATCTGAGGAAATCTTCTTCGATGTACTCGGCAATTCCGGTCATAAACGGCTCAACCCCATAGGAGTGAACGTTCTTCATCATGTTGTCGACGCTGACAAATGGCACATAGGCGAGTTCAGATGGCTCAAGGGCCTTGGACTTGGTTGTCATGATCAAAAGCTCCGTGTCGGGCGGTCGAAAACCTTGCGGCCAAAGAGGCTGGCGGTCAGATCCACCATCAGGCGGGCAGTCTTGCCGCGGTCATCGAGAAATGGATTGAGTTCAACAAGGTCGAGGGATGTGACGAGGCCACTGTCATGCAGCATTTCCATGACCAGATGCGCCTCACGGAACGTTGCACCGCCAGGAACCGTTGTCCCGACTGCAGGTGCAATCGACGGATCAAGGAAATCAACGTCCAGGCTGACATGCAGAAGGCCGTTGTTTCTGGCTACGCGATCCAGAAACGGTTGCAGCAGGGCCGCGATGCCATGTTCATCAATGCGGCGCATATCATCTACACCCGCCCCGGCCTCCAGCAGGAACTTGTGCTCCTGCGGGTCAATTGACCGAACACCGAGAATTTCCACATGGCTCGGGTCAACAACATGCTCCAACGGCTTGCCGAGCAGCACATCGAACCCCTTCAAACCGCAAGCATAGGCCAGCGGCGTTCCGTGTAGGTTCCCGCTTTCAGTTGTCTCAAGGCTGTGAAAGTCCGAGTGAGCATCCAGCCACAGGACATAGAGCGGACGGTCGAGCTCGGCTGCAGCTGCGGCCTGTCCGGGCACAGTTCCAAGGGCCAGAGCGTGATCGCCGCCCATATAAATCGGGAACTCTCCGCTCACACCGATTTTCCGGGCTGTTTCAAAGAGAACTCGCGTCCAACCTGCGATTTCTTCCAGATGATGAACTGCCGGGTTATCACATGTCAGTGGGCCTGTTTCCGGGTAAACGAGGTTGCCGTCGTCATGAACCTTGTGGCCCAGGTCTTCGAGGTTCTTTTTCAGACCAGCGGTCCGATAGGCATCCGGCCCCATAAGGCATCCACGCCGGCCCGCGCCTTCATCTACCGGTGCCCCAACCAGCCGTACCGTCCGTTTTGTCACCAGGTGACCTCCTTGGGAGAACAAAGAAGCCTATGATCTCTTTCAAAACTGGCGGTGTAAATCGGCATACTTGACCAATCAGACAGGCCTTTTTATCATTTTGGTCAGGTATAACTGACAATTTGGTCAACATGGATGATCTGGACTACCAACTCCTCGCTCTTTTGCGCACCGATGGTCGCCGGTCGGTTTCTGATTTGGCAAAGGACCTGAATGCGGCAAGAGCCACAGTCAGAAGCCGGATGGAGCGGCTGATTGAGTCGGGTGAAATTCTGGGTTTCACTGCCATTTTGCGAGACGATTGGCGGGATCTCCCGATCCGCGCTGTGACGCTTGTCGAAGTCGCCGGACGAAATACAGAACCCGTCACCAAGATGTTGAGCGCCATGACGGAGGTCAGGGCCATTCATTCCACCAACGGCAAGTGGGATCTCGTGCTTGATATCGCGACCCGGGACCTCAGCGCTTTTGATGAAGCACTGAACCGCATTCGCCTGATTGAAGGCATCGCCAACACCGAAACCAATTTGTTGCTGAACACGCGCAAAAGTCCAGTTGGTGCAGCAAACCATTTCACTGATCTGCGCGCTTGAGCCTGTCGCTCGCAAATCGGGTAGCACCTTGCCGCCGCTGCGTTTAGGGTCTTAAAAAAGCAAAACAGCAGGCTGGCATGACCAAAGCAATCAAACCCGAAACGCTGGACAATGGTCCGACCAAAATCTCTGTCGGGCCGGAAGCAGAAGCAGACTACAAGATTGTTCGGCAAACGCTGGAACGGATCACCAGAGACTGGCGCGCCCAACCAAGCCTTGAAGAGCTTGCCGGGGAGGTGGGTCTACAGCCAATCCAGTTGCAACGCGTGTTTTCGCGCTGGGCGGGGCTTACACCAAAGCAATTTCTGCAAGCCATTACACTCGACTATGCCAAATCGCTTTTGCGTGACTCAGCTAGTGTCTTGGATACGAGTTTTGAGGTTGGGCTTTCAGGGCCAGCCCGCCTTCATGACCTGTTTGTAACTCATGAAGCCATGACACCAGGTGCTTATCGCACGCGCGGTTCCGGCCTGACGGTTTTTTACGGCTTTCATCCGTGCCCGTTTGGCTCCGTCCTCATTATGGCAACTGACAAGGGCCTTGCAGGTCTCGCCTTTGCTGATCCCGGCGAGGAAACGGATGCTTTTGAAGACATGGCCTCCAGATGGCCAGCTGCAGCATATGTTGAAGATATGGCCCAGACAGCGCCCTATGCCAAACACGTGTTTGAACCGGAAAACTGGCAGCAAGACCAACCGTTGAACGTTGTTCTGATCGGAACCGACTTCGAAATCCGGGTCTGGCAGACCCTGTTACGCATTCCCATGGGCCGCGCGACAACCTATTCGGACATTGCGGAGCATATTGGCAAGCCTTCCGCCTCTCGAGCGGTTGGAACTGCGGTCGGGAAAAACCCGATATCCTTTGTGGTTCCCTGTCATCGGGTTCTTGGGCGACAGGGAGACTTGTGCGGGTATCACTGGGGTCTGACCCGCAAACGGGCTATTCTTGGATGGGAGGCGGGTCTGTCTGCGCCCGTTCTGGAAACCGTTTAAATAATCGACGCTAGTGAATTGGTCCGGGCGGCATTGGATACTCGGACGTGACCGTCCAGCCAAAGGATGCCATGTTTTGACCTGCAAGGTCCGTCACCGTACCTGTGCTGAGAAAATCCACGGTTTTCGGCGGAAACGGTTGACCGGTCAAACCAGTATGGAGCCCGGACATCGCCTTTGCGGTTGTCTCGGTCCAGGCAATCATGTCGAGCGGAACCACAAGCGCCGCACCGCCGTCAGTGCGAAGGGCAACCGGAAAACCGGCGACCATGCGAAATTGGCTCAACCGTGCCTCTGTCCGGTTATAGGTCTCTGTCAGGACAATCCGTCGCAACTGAACGTAGGCGTCTTCACGGGTTTGAGCAGCTGCGGCTTGAGCTATCAGAAGTTCACGACCCTTGACGTTTGCCATGGCCTGCAAGCGGAAGGCAAAGACGATCCGTTCGGTTGGTGTGTAATTTCGGTTCGACAAAAACCCGGCAATATCTCCTTCGTGTGCACCAGCGTGTCTCAGCGCAGTCGCTGCCCGTTCGTGCAGTTCGGTCGGCGTGCTGTCGACAATCAAAGTCCGCAAGCTTTCCGCTGTTCCTACAAACGAGGAAATTGCACCACCTGGAATTAACGCTGTAATGGCAATCACGGTCCATTTTCCGATGGTCGTCACGCTGGCGGTTTCCGTCAATTTCGCGGAAAGCGGAGCATAGGTCGTGTAAGGATCAACGCCGATCTCAACAGCCAGCTCACGGCGTGTGCGATCTGTCCCCGTCACCGCCTTGGCCAGATCTTCGGGCGATCCCCCCTTTCCTGTGACCGTGTTTTCAACCCCTTGAGCCAATCGCCCAAATACGCGTCCAACACCGGTCACCGTGCTTTTGGCCGTTCCAATCGGGTCTTCAACGGTGCTTTTGACAAAATCAGCTGGCCGTTTAGCCGCTTCCTTTAACCCTTCAAGGAAGGACTGATCTGCCTTCAAACCATCAAGCGCCGTCAGAGCCTTGACCTCGGACAGACGCAGCTTCAACAACCCATCCCCAACCAGACGCTCAATGTCTTGGACGGTCTGAACCTCGTAAACCCTCAAAAATCCCTCGCTATAGACTTTGGATTCCACGAGGTAACCCGGTCCAACTTCCTTGCCATGGAGGATTGTAGCCGCATTTTGTACCGGCGGGCGCTCATAATCCTGACCCGACACGGGCACCGCCAAAGCCAGTGACAGGGCACAAAAGCCAGCGGTAATACGAGGTAAGGACATGAAAAAACTCCGCAACATCATTCAACTAATGCTGCGAAGATAGGCATTTGGGCCGTGATTAGCGAGGGGGCATGTCATTCATTTTCAGAATATCACCGGCCAGATAAAGCGAACCACAGATCAGCACCCTTGGGCTTTCTCCATCTCGCTCTGCACAGCTTCGAATGTCCGCAAATGCATCATCCAATGATGGAAACGGTGTTGCCTCCAGCCCAGCAGTTCTTGCGTGATCTGCCAAGAGAAGCGGATCAACTCCGTTGGAAGCAGAGCGGATTGGAACCGTTGCGACATGGCGCGCCAGACCCTCGTATGGGCGGAAATAGCCAACCGGATCCTTCGTACTGAGCATTCCGGACACCAGATAAAGCGGCTTCGGGCTTTGTTCCTCGCGATCACCCATAAATGCCGAAATTGAAACGGCTGCATCCGGGTTGTGACCACCATCCAGCCAGACCTCCGCCCCGTCCGGCAACAGGTCAAGCACTGGACCACTTGTCAGAGACTGCAAACGACCGGGCCATTCGATTGACCGCAGTGCCTTGGCCGCCAATTCTTCACCTGGCCAAAATCCAGCGGCTTTCAACGCTGCGATTGCCATGGCTGCATTGGAAACCTGATGCGCGCCGACCAAATTGGGCAAGGGGAGATCAAACAGGCCGTCTTCATCCTGAAATGCCAGTCGCCCCTGATCGGCATAAGCCATGTAATCCTGACCATATAGTTTCAGAGGGATCCTCAAGCGCGCCACTGCCATTTCCATGATTGGTAAGGCTTCATCTTGCTGCGGACCAATCACAGCTGGGCAAGCCGGCTTTAATATTCCAGCCTTTTCAAGCGCAATTCCCGCCAGTGTGGGGCCGAGATAATCCTGATGGTCCATTGAGACCGGTGTGATGACACAAGCCGCAGGATTTTCGATCACATTGGTGGCGTCAAGGCGTCCGCCCAATCCAACTTCAAGCAGAACCACATCCGCAGGATTTTCTGAAAAGAGCAGGAGTGCGGCAGCGGTGGTGATCTCGAAGAAGGTGATTTCCTCTCCCGCATTGGCTTCCTCGCAGCGCAGGAGGGCATCTTTCAGCTTGTCATCGGAGACAATCTGACCATCCGTGCCTAGACGGATGCGTTCATTGAATTTCACGAGGTGAGGGGAGGTGTAGACATGACATCGCTTGCCACCTGCTTCCAGAAGCGCTCTCATTATGGCAGTCACAGAGCCCTTGCCGTTGGTTCCGGCTATATGAATGACCGGGGGCAAGGACTTTTCCGGAGAGCCCAGCGCCAATAACAGACGCTCCATTCGCTCTAGGGTCAGATCAATTTCGCTTGGATGAAGGGAAAGCAGGCGATCAAGTATCTCGGAGACCTGGTCCATACGCTCTCACTCTACTCAATCACGCGGGCTGCAGGACGATGCCCCGTCCTGCGCCTCTTGTTGGGCTTGGCCTTTGGGGAGATCAGGCCTTTTCTTTGTTATCTTCGCTTTCGGCCGGTTCCGCTGATGCTTCAGGTGCGTCCTCAGCTGTATCCGTTACGCCCTCGTCCGCTGCTTCCACCTCTTCGGCTTCTTCTTCGACAACGCTCGGCAGCTCAATCTCACGCTTCAACAGTATGCCGCAGATTTTTGTAATCGTGTCTTTGAGTTCATGACGGCTGACCACCATGTCAACCATGCCATGATCCAGTAGATACTCAGCGCTTTGAAAGCCTTCTGGCAGCTTTTCACGAATGGTCTGTTCGATCACACGGCGACCGGCAAAGCCGATCTGCGCGCCCGGCTCAGCGATATGAACATCGCCCAGCATCGCATAGGAGGCCGAAACGCCGCCAGTTGTCGGATTGGTCAGAACAACGATGTAGGGCAAGCCTGCTTCGCGAAGCATCTGAACGCCGACAGTCGTGCGCGGCATCTGCATCAAGGACAAAATCCCTTCCTGCATGCGGGCACCGCCTGATGCGGCAAACAGGACAAAGGGCGTTTGATGCTCAACGGCCTTCTGCATGCCGGTCAGGATCGCTTCTCCGGCTGCCATGCCAAGAGACCCGCCCATGAATGCAAAATCCTGAATGGCGGCTGTCATCGCCATGCCATTTACATTGCCCTTGGCAACAAGCACAGCGTCCGTTTCTCCGGTCTTGGAGCGATTTTCCTTCAAACGGTCCGTGTAGCGCTTGGTGTCCCGGAACTTGAGCGGATCAGCATGGGCTTCCGGTGTTTCAATCCGTTCGTAAGCTGCATCATCAAAGAACGTGTCCAGCCGCTTTTTGGCCGGGATCTTCATGTGATGCCCAGAGTTCGGCACAACCCAATGATTGGCTTCTAGATCGCGATGGAAAACCATCTCGCCCGTTTCCGGGCATTTGATCCAAAGGTTTTCCGGGACTTCACGCTTCTTCAAAAGGTCGCGAATTTTTGGCCGAACGAGGGAGTTGATCCAGTTCACGGGGAGCCTGTCCGTTTATTGAGTTCAAGTACACGGGTTCAAATGGAAGTGGCGTTGTCTCACGAGCTGCGCGCGCGAGCAACACCCCCTGCCAAATCGGAAACCAACGTGGTTACCGCAGAAACTGTCTTTTCCGTTGCAATTCCGGCATCATCAAGGCTGTCCTTGATCGCATTGACCAACACGGAGCCAACAACCACGCCGTCAGCATCCTTGCCGATTTCAGCGGCTTGATCAGCGGTCTTCACACCAAAGCCGACAGCCACCGGAAGGTCTGTGTGGCCCTTGATGCGATTGACAGCCGTCGCCACGCGCGATGTATCGGCAATGGCAGAACCCGTAATGCCGGTCACAGAAACGTAATAGACAAAGCCGGATGTATTGGCGAGAACTGCCGGAAGGCGTTTGTCGTCCGTCGTCGGCGTAGCAAGGCGAATGAAATTGATGCCAGCTTCCAGCGCAGGAATGCAAAGCTCGTCGTCTGCCTCCGGCGGGATATCAACGATGATCAGGCCGTCAACGCCTGCGTCCTTGGCTTCCTTCACGAAAACCTTCGGATCGCGAACGTAGATTGGATTGTAATATCCCATCAATACGATGGGGGTGTCGTTGTCCTTCTTGCGAAAGTCACGCACCATCTGAAGCGTTTTGGCCATTGTCTGGCCCGCTTTAAGCGCACGCTGCGTCGCAAGCTGGATCGGCACACCTTCGGCCATGGGATCGGAAAACGGCATGCCAAGTTCAATGACATCAGCGCCAGCTGCCGGAAGGGCGTCAAGCACATCCTGAGAGGTCTTGAGATCCGGATCACCTGCCGTGATAAAGGTCACAAGCGCTGGCCGCCCAGCTTCTGCACAGGCCTTGAACCGGCGATCAATCCGCGTTTCCGTCATTCCAATCCACCCTTGAGAGATCAGGAACTGTCCGTTCCATGCTGCAAGGGATGTAGGGGGCCAGTGTTCCTGCTGTCAATGCGCCTTTGACGGCTGCATGTCATTTTCAGCAAGATCAATCCCTGCATAGCGCATTTTTTGACCAATCAGGCGTCGAAAACGCGCTGATAAACGGTTCGGGCGATGTGATCGCGTTGAAGGCCCATTTCAGCAAGCTGTTCGTCGTTCAATGCCGAAAGTTCTTCATAAAGGGCGCTGGCAGCGCGGGCGCGGCCATAATCTTCAATTATGCGGTGAAGGGAATGGCCGAAGGAGACCACTGCGTTCGAGAAGACCTCGAACAGCGAAACGCTATGTGTCGCAGCCATTTTATTAGCTCCAGTTCTGTCAAAAAGGTCGATGACCGTCTTTGTCATCTGCACTCAGAAAATAAGCTTCCTTGTGCACCGCAACAACTCACGGGTTCAGGTGGCTGTGTTGCGTCTTCGACATACCTATTGCCTGCGCGCCCTTGAGAGAATGAACCTCTGGCCCAACAAAAAAGGCCGCCACGTGCACATGGCGACCTTTCAAATTCAGTGTGATCCAGACCTTACAAATCAAACCCAAGCATGTTGCCAACGGCGAAGACATCCTTGTCGCCACGGCCACACAGGTTCATGACAATGATCTGGTCCTTGTCCATTTTAGGCGCAAGTTTTGCGACATGAGCCAACGCATGGGACGGCTCAAGAGCTGGAATGATACCTTCGACTTTGGTGAGCATCTGGAACGCCTCCAGTGCTTCATCGTCCATGATCGGCACATAATTCACACGGCCAATATCTTTCAGCCAGGAATGCTCAGGTCCAATGCCCGGGTAATCCAGTCCGGCGGAAATGGAGTGGCCTTCGAGGATTTGCCCGTCGTCATCCTGCAGGAGGAAGGTCCGGTTTCCATGCAACACGCCCGGCTTTCCAGCCGCCAGTGAGGCACAGTGCTCGTCGCCGTCCAGTCCGTGACCACCAGCTTCGACACCATAAATCTCAACACCCTTGTCATCCAGGAATGGATGGAACATGCCAATAGCGTTGGAACCGCCGCCAACAGCGGCAACAAGTGCATCCGGAAGACGTCCTTCAGCTTCCATAATCTGTTCGCGCAGTTCTTGCCCAATGACGGACTGGAAATCGCGGACCATTTCCGGATAGGGGTGCGGGCCAGCTGCAGTGCCGATCAGGTAGTAGGTGCTGTCAACATTGGTCACCCAATCGCGCAGGGCTTCGTTCATCGCATCCTTGAGCGTGCCAGCCCCTGCCGTGACAGGCACAATCTCGGCTCCCAGCAACTTCATGCGGAAGACGTTTGGCTTTTGCCGCTCAACATCCGTTGCGCCCATATAGACCACGCACGGAAGCCCGAAGCGGGCACACACTGTAGCGGTCGCAACCCCATGCTGCCCAGCACCAGTTTCTGCAATAATCCGTGTCTTGCCCATGCGCTTGGCAAGAAGGATCTGTCCAAGGCAGTTGTTGATCTTGTGTGATCCGGTGTGGTTCAGCTCATCGCGCTTGAAGTAGATTTTCGCGCCGCCGAGATGCTCGGTTAGGCGTTCGGCGAAATAAAGCGGAGACGGGCGTCCAGTATAATGGGTGTTGAGGTTTTCAACTTCCGCATGGAATACCGGATCCTTCTTGGCGTCGTCATAGGCCTTTTCAAGATCCAGAATAAGCGGCATGAGCGTCTCGGCGACATACCGGCCACCAAAAATGCCGAAATGTCCCCGTTCGTCCGGACCAGTCCGAATGCTGTTTGCCATCGTGGTCATCGCCACTCAACTCCCTGACATATCAGCGTCTCTGACCGCAGCCATGAACGCCTTGATTAATTTCTCGTCCTTCACGCCAGGTTCGCGTTCGACCCCGGAGGACACATCCACCGCCTTGGCACCACTTTGCCGGATTGCCTCAACGACGTTATCCGGGTTTAGCCCCCCCGAAAGCATGAAGGGCTTCTTGAGGTCAAGGTCTTTCAGCAGGGTCCAGTCATAGGAAACGCCGTTTCCGCCCGGAAGCTCCGACCCTTTTGGTGGTTTGGCATCAAAGAGAAGCCAGTCTGCAACAATAGCGTAGTAATCGCCTTGTTCCAGATCTGCCCTTTCGGAAACGGCCACAGCCTTCATGATTTTTGTATCATGCATCACCTTGACGGCAGCGCAGGCTTCCGGCGGTTCCGAGCCGTGCAGCTGAATAATGTCCGGGCCAACCAATTCCTTGATCCGCGACAATCCGTCCAGATCCATGTTGACCGTAACAGCCACAATTTCCGCCTTACCGCGGGCCATGTCGGCCAATTTGCAGGCTTCTGTTAGGCTGACATGGCGAGGGCTTTTTGGAAAGAACATCAAGCCGATCATGTCGGCCCCCGCTTCGAGGGCCGCTTCCATGGTTGCTTCGGTTTTCAGTCCGCAGATTTTTACCTTGGTATGGATCATATCAAGTCACGTTATAGGCTGCGATGGCGGCCATGTTGACGATGTCGCTGTCCTTGGCGCCCATGGGAATGATCTGCACCGGTTTGTCGAGACCCACCAAAAGCGGTCCGATGACGGTCGATCCACCGAGTTCCTGTAGCATCTTGGTGGATATAGATGCAGAGTGGAATGCTGGCATCACCAAAACGTTGGCCGGCCCTGACAGACGGCAAAACGGATAAACCGACATCTTGTCGAGGTTAAGGGCAACATCGGCTGCCATTTCGCCATCATATTCAAAGTCTACGCGGCGGCGATCCAGAATACGAACAGCTTCCTGAACCTTTTCCGAGCGCTCGCCCTTTGGATGCCCAAAGGTGGAATAGGCCAACATCGCGACGCGTGGCTCGTAACCAAGACGGCGTGCAACGTGGGCGGCTTCCTCGGCAATGTCAGCCAGCTCCTCAGAGGTTGGCATATCGATGACAGCCGTGTCGGCAATCAGAACCGTCCGGCCGCGGGATAGGGCCAGTGATACACCGATCATCCGGTGACCCGGCTTCACATCGAGACAGGCGCGCACCGTGTCGAGGGCCACGGAATAGTTTCGGGTAAGACCGGTGACCATCGCATCTGCATCACCGCGAGCCACCATGATAGCTGCCCAGTAGTTCCGGTCATTATTGACCATCCGCTGACAGTCACGCTGCAGATAGCCCCGGCGCTGTAAACGCCCATAGAGATAGGCTGCATAATCCTTGCTTCGATCCGACAAGCGCGCATTTTGAATAGATATGCCTGGACGGTCGACATCAACACCAGCATGTTGAGCAGCTTCACGGACCTCATCTTCACGGCCAATCAGAATGGCTTCGCCAAGGCTCTGGTTCACAAAGCTCGCTGCTGCGCGAATAACCGCTTCTTCCTCGCCTTCGGCAAAGACAACACGTTTTGGCTGCTGGCGAACCTTTGAGAAAATGCGCTGAAGGGTTCCAGCCACGGGGTCCCGGCGGGCCGACAATTCATGGCGATATTGATCCATATCGACAATCGGGCGCTGGGCAACACCGCTGTCCATGGCCGCTTGGGCAACTGCTGGCGGGATGGCGTGGATGAGGCGCGGATCAAATGGAACCGGGATAATATATTCCGGACCGAATTTTGGGCGCTTTCCGCGATAGGCTGCGGCCACTTCATCCGGCACTTCTTCACGTGCCAACTGGGCCAGAGCCTCGGCGCAGGCAACCTTCATCGCGTCATTGATCGTCGTTGCACGAACATCCAGCGCGCCGCGGAAGATATAGGGGAACCCGAGAACGTTGTTGACCTGGTTCGGATAATCGGACCGCCCCGTTGCGACGATGGCATCATCGCGCACTTCAGATGCTTCTTCCGGGGTAATTTCAGGGTCCGGGTTTGCCATAGCAAAAATAATCGGGTTAGGCGCCATTGCCCGGAGCATGTCTGGTGTGAGTGCCCCCTTGACCGACACGCCGAAGAAGACATCCGCCCCCTTCACCGCATCATAGAGCGAGCGATCATCTGTCTCAATGGCATGCGCGGACTTCCACTGGTTCATGCCTTCCGGGCGGCCTTTGTAGATCACACCTTTTGTGTCGCACAAAGTAACGTTTTCATGCGGAACACCCATCGCCTTGACCAGTTCGATACAGGCGATGCCGGCTGCACCCGCGCCGTTACAAACAATCTTGGTGTCTTTCATGTCGCGGCCCGTCAGGTGAAGGGCATTGATCAATCCGGCCGCTGCAATAATGGCTGTTCCATGCTGATCGTCATGGAAAACCGGAATATCCATCAGCTCGCGCAGACGCTGCTCGATGATGAAGCAATCTGGTGCTTTGATGTCTTCCAGATTGATGCCGCCGAAGGATGGACCGAGATAGCGGACGGAATTGACGAACTCCTCCACTTCCTGGGTATCGACTTCCAGATCAATGGAATCCACGTCAGCAAAGCGCTTGAAGAGAACCGATTTGCCTTCCATCACGGGTTTGGAGGCCAGAGCGCCTAGATTGCCAAGCCCCAAAATGGCCGATCCGTTGGAAATCACGGCGACCAGATTGCCACGCGTTGTGTAATCGAATGCGCGGCTGGGGTCTTCAGCAATGGCCCGCACCGGCACCGCCACCCCCGGCGAATAGGCGAGCGACAGATCCCGTTGCGTCGCCATGGGTTTGGTCGGGGTGATTTCCAGCTTACCGGGACGCCCGTCCTGGTGGAAATTCAAGGCTTCCTGATCAGTGAAGCTAACGGCGGTTTTCGAGGTGTCCTTGGAGGCCATGGATGCAGCGATTCCTTGCTTGGCATTATTTGCGACAGGAGGGCCGACCTTATCCCCTGAAAATTCGGCACTCAAGCAATGATCTCTCATACCTAATGTGAAAGCTGTCGCATCGTTTGCTAGGTTCGCGCCATGTCACAGGCGAGCGTCAAGAAAGCCCAGCCGGCGGACTCCAAAGTCACGCCGATGATGGCTCAATACATTGAGATTAAAACTGCCAACCCGGACAGCTTGCTGTTCTACCGGATGGGCGACTTTTATGAACTCTTCTTTCATGATGCGGAGGTTGCGGCGCAAGCGCTTGGCATCACGCTGACCAAACGCGGCAAGCATCAGGGCGCGGATATCCCGATGTGCGGTGTGCCGGTACATGCCGCTGACGATTACTTGCAAAAACTGATCGCGCTGGGCCACCGGGTTTCCGTATGCGAGCAAACCGAAGATCCGGCTGAGGCGAAAAAACGCGGATCTAAATCGGTGGTTCGCCGCGATGTTGTGCGCCTTGTCACTCCCGGAACCCTGACTGAGGACCGGCTTCTGGATGCTGGTGCCAATAACTTTCTGGCAGCGCTCTCCAGATTGAAAGCAGGCTCGCAGGAAGGGGATGCCATTTACGGCTTTGCCTGGATCGACATGTCCACCGGCAGCTTTCAAGTGTCTGAAACCGATCATCAACGCCTGTCTGCCGATCTGGCCCAAATTGCCCCCCGTGAACTGATCCTTGCTGACAATTTGCTTCACGAAACAGAACTTCGCCAATTGGTGGAGCTGACCGGTAGTGCCTTGTCTCCGGTCCCTCGGGCCTTTTTTGACGGTTCCACCGCGGCGGATCGACTGGCGCATTATTTCGGCGTGAAGACACTCGACGGGTTCGGAACGTTTTCGCGCGCAGAACTGACAGCAGCCTCAGGCATCCTTGCCTATATCGAAAAAACCCAGTTGGGCGAACGCCCGCCCCTGGACCCGCCTACACGAGAGGCCGGGTCTGGCAGAATGCTGATTGATCCGGCGACACGAGCCAATCTGGAACTGTCCCGGACCCATTCTGGTGAAAAACAGGGCAGTCTGCTCACCACGATCGACAGAACGGTCACTGGTGGCGGTGCCCGCCTTTTGGCCAGCCGATTGGCCGGGCCACTCATCCGGCCGGACATTATCAATCAACGCCATGATTCCGTGGATTTCTTTTTGAACAACGAAATCATGCGGGAGCACTTGCGCCAAACCCTTAAAGGCGCACCGGATATGGCACGCGCCCTTTCCCGCATTGCCCTTCAAAGGGGTGGGCCCCGCGATATCCTTTCCATTGCACAAGGTCTGGAAGTTGCCAAGGCGCTTTTGGACATGACCGGGCAGGATGGAAACATCCCGACCGAGCTGGCCGCAGCACGCACCAGTTTGGAAAAGGCTCCGCATGCGCTGGGCGCAGAGCTTATGGTTGCCATCAAAGAAGACCCGCCGCTATTAAAGCGGGATGGCGGATTTGTCGCCAGCGGCTATGACGCAAACCTTGATGAATTACGGGCTTTGCATGATGAGAGCCGAAAGGTCATTGCGCAGCTCCAGGCCAACTATTCTGAGGAACTCGGCCTTCGTTCGCTCAAGATCAAGCACAACAACGTGCTTGGCTGGTTCATCGAAACCCCCACCGCTCAGGCTGACAAACTCAAGGATGACCCGGCGCGGTTCATTCATCGGCAAACCATGGCCGGAGCAATGCGGTTCACAACAACCGAATTGGCAGACCTTGAATCCAAAATTGCGAGCGCCGGTGAACGTTCCATGGCTATCGAGCTGGAAATCTTTGACCGGCTCACGTCTGAAATTGTGTCCGCAGGAGATGCGATCAAGGCTGCCGCCCACGGCCTTAGTGTGCTCGATGTTTCCGCAGCGCTTGCAAAATTGGCACAGGATGAGAACCACTCCCGCCCCCTCATCGATGAAAGCCGCGCCTTTGACATCAAAGGCGGTCGCCACCCCGTGGTGGAGCGCGCCCTCAAACACTCTGGCGGCGACAGCTTCGTTGCCAATGACGCGAACCTTGGTCCGCAGGCCGATAGGGAAAGCGGCTGCATCTGGCTGATTACCGGGCCCAACATGGCCGGTAAGTCCACATTCTTGCGTCAAAACGCCTTGATTGCTGTGATGGCGCAGATGGGTGCGTTTGTGCCAGCAAACTCAGCTCATATCGGTATTGTCGACCGGCTGTTTTCCCGCGTTGGGGCAGCTGACGATCTGGCACGCGGGCGCTCGACCTTTATGGTTGAGATGGTCGAAACGGCTGCAATCCTCAATCAGGCCGGGGACCGATCCCTTGTCATTCTGGACGAAATTGGGCGGGGCACGGCAACCTTTGACGGGCTGTCCATCGCTTGGGCCACAATTGAGCACCTGCATGAGGTCAACAAATCCCGAGCCTTGTTTGCCACCCACTATCATGAACTAACGGCACTGTCTCAAAAGTTGGACCGGCTCACAAATGCGACAGTCTCGGTCAAGGAATGGGACGGAGAGGTGATTTTTCTGCACGAGATTGTTCCAGGTGCAGCGGACCGGTCTTATGGCATTCAGGTCGCCAAACTTGCGGGGCTGCCGGCAAGCGTGGTCGAGCGCTCCCAACAGGTTCTCAGCCAGTTGGAAGAACAGGACCGACAATCGCCCTCACAAAGCCTAATTGACGAACTGCCACTCTTTGCTGCTGTTCCAACACCTCAAATGGCGAAAAGCCCTGAGCAGCCGGATCCCTTGTCTGAAGAGCTTTCGATCCTTGATCCCGATGATATGACACCGCGCGAAGCGTTAGATGCCCTTTACCGGCTCAAGGCAATTAGAGCAAAGGCGTCCGGTATTTAAACAGATGACAAGATGGGATTAGCAACGTAGGGTTTATGCCTATTCCATTTTCAGGCGATTTCCATGCGTGTTTTGACCGGGCTTCCAAGGCAGGTTGCCCTTATTTGTTGTCTTCAGCTTTTCTATAGCGCTTGTCTTTCCATGCTTGTCCCCTTGATGAGCTTTTTCATCGTGGAAGGCTTGGGGTCTGAGCCATGGCAAGCCGGGCTTTATCCCGGCATCTTGTTGCCGCTGACGCTTGTTGCAAACCGATGGGTTGGGGAAAAGCTGGATCAAGGTGCCCTTGTTCGTCGCTTTCTCCTCCTTTCCGCTTTTGCCATTCTAGTTGCCGCGCTGTCGCTGACCCAGGTCTCCAGTTTGCTTGCCCTCATTCTGGTGGTTATCCCGTTCATGGTTCTGGCGAACACCGGAGCAGGCACGGTATTCACCTTTGCCCGGTTCTTTGCCGAAAGCCGTTCGTTCGATATCGACAAGACAAATGCCTGGGTTCGAATGACCGTTTCTCTTGGCTGGATGATCGGACCGGCGCTCTCCTACATGATCGTTGGTCAGTCAGGATTTGACGCAGCATTTCTCACAGCCTTTGGGCTGGGGCTGGTCTATCTGGTGTTGTGCTGGATTGTTGTTCCAGGTGATTTTCACAAGGCACAAAACCAGTCACAGAAAAAAGATAAGGGCAGGGTCAATATAGGCCTGCTTGTTGCTGGCCTGGCGTGTGTTGGTTTCACAGCAACAAACTCACTGTTTGTGTCGTCCATGCCGCTGTTTTTTGTCACGGAAACCGGTCTGCCAACCTCTACACCTGGTCTGGCCCTTGCCGTAAAGTGTTTTATGGAAGTGGTCGTGATTTTCGTATCGGTACCACTGGCCAGAAGAATTGGCCCGAGACCAGTCCTGACGATTTCAGCAGCAATGGCCAGCGGCAGCATGTTGCTGTTTGCGCAGGTAGAAACCGTCTTTCAGGTCGTCTTGGTCTCAATCGTAGAGGGCGTTTATTACGGCCTATTTGCCGGGGTCGCCATTACATTTGTCCAAAGTTGTGCGCCGGATCGGCCTGGGCGAGCAACGGCTGTTTACATGAACAGCCTGTTTTTGGGAGGCCTGATTGGAAGTGTCTCTATGGGATTTATCGCCAGTGCAACAGACTACAAGACTGTTCTTTATGTAGCCAGTATCTCTTCTTGGTTCGCTCTGGTCATTTTGGTTTGGACCAAACGGGTCATGCCAAAACCAGCGTGATTTCATACTCCTCCGGCCTTTGCCGTGGCCAGCGCATTTGCGATAGCGCCGGCAAAGCTTGTGCGGTCATCCGGGTTCAGGAAGCTTCCGATATCGACGGCCTGTCCCCGGTTCATCAATGAGATTTTTGTCACGCCTTCATCTTCCAGCTTGGTGATGGAAAGGCGAACCCAGGCTGGATTAAACCTGTACTCTTTCCGGCGCTTGCCTGGCCCAACCTTTCGGATCAAAATTTCGGTCCGCGAGACACAAACTTCCTCGAAACTGCGTCCAGACGCATAGTTCCAGCGAAACGCCAGATAAATCAGCAGCATATCCAGCCCGAAGAACCCCAGAACCGGCCATGCGCCAACCATCAAAAACAGCATTCCCGATACAAAACTGATGGCCCCAAGGCATAACATCAGGATCAGAAAGCCGTTTTGGTCAAGGGATCGGTAAGGCGTCAGGATCGCAGAAAAGAAGGGCGTGTCCGGATCTACTCCCAATCCGTCAGGATGTTTCGCATTGTCCTCGTTCATGGAGACGGATTATAGAGTGGGTATGGAGAAAACAAAGACCCCACCTCGCACAAGCGCTGCGGCAAATAAGGCTGGCAAGCCCAAACCTCGCAAGAAGGCGCCCTCGGTCGATAACCCTGGGAAGGTTTTGAAACGGTCGCGCTACTCCAAAGCGGAAACTGCAGAGATCTTCCAGCGTTTTCACGCGGACAACCCTGAGCCGGAAGGTGAGCTGGACTATGTGAACGCATATACGCTTCTGGTTGCTGTGGTTTTATCGGCTCAGGCAACGGATGTGGGGGTGAACCGGGCCACAAAGAACCTGTTCCAGATCGCTTATACACCAGCGAAGATGATCGCCTTGGGCGAAAACCGGGTTCGCGAAGAAATACGGACCATCGGTCTCTTCAAGACGAAGGCCAAGAACGTCATTTTGCTGTCTGAGCAACTCATACGTGATCATGGAGGCGAGGTTCCAGAAGATCGTGAAGCGCTGGAAAAACTCCCCGGTGTCGGACGAAAAACGGCAAATGTGGTGCTAAACATCTTCTTCGGGCATCCAACCATAGCCGTCGACACTCACCTGTTCAGGCTTTCAAACCGGATTGGCATGGCTCCTGGAAAAACACCGCTGGATGTTGAAAAAGCGCTAGAAAAAGTCATTCCCCAAGAGTTCAGCCAGCATGCGCACCATTGGTTGATCCTGCATGGTCGTTACATCTGCAAAGCCCGCAAACCGGAATGTCGTCGCTGCGTTATTTACGATCTCTGCCGCAGCCCCGAACGTGAGCCATTTGACTCCATCCCGGAAGTAGCCGTGAAAACCGCTGCCAAAGTGACGCGGGCTGAGGGGTGAGTTTGGAATGATCGCAACACCATCAGACACAGATAGGCTGCGGTTCCGAGTGCCAGCAGCCGATGATGCTACTTTTTACCTGGAACTGATGAATGACCCCGCCTATCACCACTTTATCGGTGACAAGGGCATTCGCGATGAAGCGGCGATGCGGGCCTACATCCTTGAGACCTTGCGACCGAGCTTTGAAACACACGGGTTTGGGCTCTGGCTGATCGAGCGGCTTGATACGGGCAAGCCTTGCGGGATGTGCGGGCTAGTCAACCGTGAGGGGTTCTCTCAGCCAGACCTTGGTTATGCATTATTGGAAGATGCCCGCGGGCAGGGCATTGGGCTGGAAGCGGCCCGATCCGTGCTTGCATTTGCGGCGGAGAAGCTGAAGCTCACCGCTGTTCCAGCCTATACGCATCCTGAAAACAATCGGTCCGGGCAGCTGCTCAAAAAACTTGGATTTCTCCATGTGGGCCAAATTGCATGGCCATCAACAGGTGATACCGCCGAACGCTATGAATGGCACGCGGCATAAGCCTAAATTGAGAAGGCCACGAATGTGAGAGTCAGGACTTCGTTCGGACGCGCACGACAACATCTACACGCACAACTTCCATGCCTTCGGGAGCTTGCGGAACGCGGTCAATTCCCACACCTTCACCTGGAATATCGACAACCTTGTTTTCCCCTTCAATAAAGAAGTGGTGGTGATCGGTGACATTGGTGTCGAAATAGGTTTTTGTTCCGTCAATCGCGACTTCGCGCAAAAGACCAGCCTGAGTGAACTGGTGCAAAGTGTTGTAGACAGTTGCCAAGGACACGGGCACATTCGCACCAACCGCTTCTTCGTGAAGATGTTCGGCGGAGATGTGACGATCTCCCTTGGAGTAAAGAAGTTCAGCCAATGCCACCCGTTGGCGCGTCGGGCGCAAACCGGCTTTTCGCAACATGTTGGATACGTCGGTATACTGAACGCGTATCGGCGTAGATGCTGTCATGTCAGGCCTTTATTGGTCTTCGGATCAGGTTGAGCAATCATCAGAGGCAAATTCCCCTGCAGGTTGTCCCAGCCATCTAGTCTATAAATGCCATTTCTTGCATGCAAAATGCAAGTTTTTCGTCGAAACCCCACCCCAACTGCGCTGAAATGCCGTTTTTAGCCATTGCAATTGTGATTAGAACGCACAAACGGAGCATGATCAGCGCCGCTAACACTTTCAGTGACGTTTCCCCTGTGGTAGGAAGTCGGCCAGTCACAAGGATCAAAAACACGGACTGTCGCGCCTTTGAGCAAAACAGGCTCCTGAGACAAAACGGATATTGAATGACCGAGCGTCGCTCCAGCTACGATTACGAGGATCTCCTCTCTTGCGCCCGCGGTGAATTGTTTGGCCCGGGAAATGCCCAGCTTCCACTTCCGCCCATGCTGATGTTCGACCGGATAACGGACATTTCCGAAACCGGTGGCGAATACGACAAGGGTTGTGCGCGCGCTGAATTTGAAATCAAGCCGGATCACTGGTTCTTCCCGTGCCACTTTCAGGGCAATCCGATTATGCCGGGCTGCCTTGGATTGGATGCACTGTGGCAGCTGACCGGTTTCCATCTCGGTTGGCAGGGGTTGCAGGGTAAAGGCATGGCGCTTTCAACCGGCGAAGTGAAGTTCAAGGGCATGGTCACTCCGGAGACCAAACTCGTTGAATACGGCATTGACTTCAAACGGATCATGAAAGGACGCTTGGTTCTCGGGATTGCCGACGGTTGGATGAAGGCTGACGGCGAACAGATTTATAAGGCCACAGACCTGCGTGTTGGCCTTTCGACCGGCTGAACCATTTCGTTTCAGACAGAGAATTCTGCCGGCGCTTCCTTCAAAAGCGCCGGTTTGTCTATTATTTGAGCTTGGCCGCATACGAAAAGTTCGGCTCAAACCAACATATGGGAGACCGCAATGAGACGCGTTGTCGTCACCGGGATCGGGATCGTTTCCTCCATCGGCGCAAATTCAGATGAAGTTCTGACCAGCCTGAAAGAAGGCAAGTCGGGTATCAGCTTTGCTCCAGATTACGCAGAACACGGCTTCCGCAGCCAGGTTCACGGCATGCCAAATGTTGACATTGCCTCCCTCGTTGACAAACGCCAACTGCGTTTCATGGGTGATGGTGCTGCTTATAATTATATCGCCATGGAACAGGCCCTCAAGGACAGTGGTCTTGAAGACAAGGACGTCTCTAACGAGCGGACCGGTCTGATCATGGGCTCTGGCGGTCCGTCCACCAAAAACCTGTTTCAGGCGCATAAAATCGTCGTGGAGAAGGGCTCTCCAAAGCGCATGGGGCCATTTATGGTCACACGCGGCATGAGCTCGACCAACTCTGCGTGTCTGGCGACCCCTTTCAAGATCAAGGGGATCAACTATTCCATCACATCAGCTTGCTCCACATCGGCTCACTGCATTGGCGCAGCGACCGAGCAAATCCAGTTCGGCAAACAAGACGTGATGTTTGCCGGTGGCGGTGAAGAACTTGATTGGACACTGTCCTGCCTGTTCGACGCCATGGGCGCAATGTCTTCCAAATATAATAACACTCCAGAGACAGCATCCCGCGCTTATGATGCAACGCGCGATGGTTTTGTGATTGCCGGCGGCGGCGGTGTGGTTGTTCTGGAAGAGCTGGAACACGCCAAGGCACGCGGGGCAAAAATCTACGCGGAAGTCACGGGATATGCAGCTAACTCTGATGGCTACGATATGGTGGCCCCGTCTGGTGAAGGCGGCGAGCGCTGCATGCGCCTTGCCACCAGCACACTGGGTGATCGCAAAGTCAGTTACATCAACACCCACGGCACATCGACGCCAGTTGGTGATGTTGGCGAAATTGAAGCCATTCGCCGGGTGTTTGGGGCAGACCAGCCTAAAGCCTCTTCAACAAAGTCGCTGACTGGTCACAGCCTTGGCGCGACCGGTGTTCAGGAAGCCATCTACTGCCTCCTGATGCTCGAAAACGACTTCATGACCGCTTCTGCAAACATCAACGAGCTTGATCCTGCCATCAAGCCGGAAGAAATCGTAACGGAGCGGATTGATAACGCCGGTCTCGACACGGTGCTTTCCAACAGCTTCGGTTTCGGCGGAACGAATGCGTCCCTCGTTCTGTCGCGATACCTGGGCTAAGGAGACCTAAATGTCAGACTTGATGAAGGGCAAACGCGGCCTGATCATGGGCGTGGCGAACAATCACTCCATCGCATGGGGAATTGCCAATACGCTGGCAAGCCAAGGCGCAGAACTTGCCTTTACCTATCAAGGTGAAGCTTTTGGCAAGCGGGTTAAACCGCTTGCTGAATCCGTTGGCTCGGACATCTTGCTGCCTTGCGATGTTGAGGATGAAGCTTCTCTTGATGGCGTGTTTGATACACTGAAATCAAAGTGGGGCTCTATCGACTTTCTGGTTCACGCCATTGCGTTTTCCGACAAGACAGAGCTTCGCGGCAAATATGCGGAAACTTCGAAAGACAACTTCGTCCGCACCATGCTGATTTCCTGTTACTCGTTCACCGATATTGCGCGCCGCGCCGCGGAAATCATGCCGAATGGCGGGTCCTTGATCACCCTGACCTATGGTGGGTCCACGCGGGTTATGCCGAACTACAATGTTATGGGTGTTGCCAAGGCTGCTCTTGAAAGCTCTGTTCGCTACCTGGCCGTCGACTATGGGGATCAGAACATTCGCGTAAACGCTCTGTCAGCTGGTCCGGTTCGCACGCTAGCTGGCTCCGGCGTTTCCGATGCGCGCCTCATGTTCAACTTCCAGAAGCGCAATTCTCCGCTCTGCCGTACCGTCTCTCTGGAAGAGATTGGGGGCACAGGCCTCTATCTACTGTCAGACCTTTCCGGCGGTGTGACTGGTGAAGTTCATTTTGTAGACAGCGGCTACAACATCATGTCGATGCCGCGTATCGAAGAACTCAAAGCTCAAGAAGGAGCATCCGATTAAGGATTGTCTTCTTGAGGTCAAAAGCAAAGGGCGGCCCATCAGGACCGCCCTTTTTTCATGTCTGGAGGAATATTCAATAACTTATTCGAACAACTCATCCGGATAGACGCCAAAAAGCCGCGTTTGATCGAGCCAGCCTTCGAATCCCTCGCCCTGCACCTTGCACCAACCACCGGAACACTCGGTCACTGTAGCCAATACAAACGGATCAAGTTCTGCAACGATGATGGCATCAGACTTGGACCGTTGCCGCAAAGGTGTCCGATTGCTCTTTTCCCATGGCGTGACAAGGGCAGTGCGACGCCCGGACAGGAGAGAGTGAAACACCCAGCCTTCCTTGCCTTCCCAATCCCGAATACGGCGCCAGTTGTCAAATTCCTGAATAATTTCAACCGGCAAGCCGGATTTTACAAATGTCCAGGCAATGTCATGTTCCCGTGACGGACCGAGGCGAACATTCACCCGATCCGACTTCAAACTGACAAAGCGGGGAAGCGGATACCCAGAGGGACCAGTCTTTGTTGCTTGTGCCTGTGCGAGTTCGGGAACAAACAAAAGCAGGGACAAACACAGCCCGGCGAGGAGTTTCATGACTGACTTAGACGTCGACCCAATCATATTATTCGCTTGTCCAATTGTTCTGCAGGCGTTTCTCTTGCACAAAGCTTTACTGAAAGCCGTCTCAAAAAACCAGCATGCACTCTGCAGGTCCTCGTGACCAGCCACGTAATCCCAAGCGTCCACTTGTTTCTACGCGCTCATCTGGTAAGGAAAAGCAACGATCCGTGTTTGGCGGGCCGGTGATTGAAATCATGGCGGGGCCAGCCCCGAGAGAAGACAAAGGCGTGAAGCATGGTGAAAAAGAAGCCCGTCGTCGTCGTCACTCGTAAACTACCCGATGTCGTTGAAACACGCATGCGGGAGTTGTTCGAGACCCGGCTCAATGAAACCGACCGGCCCTTTTCACAGGCTGAATTGGTGGAAGCCGTGCGGACAGCCGATGTGCTGGTGCCAACTGTGACTGACCGGATTGATTCTTCGGTCCTCGCGCAGGCAGGCCCGAACCTGAAACTGATTTCAAACTTCGGCAACGGTGTCGACAATATTGATGTTGTCACTGCCAACAATCGCGGTATCAACGTGACCAACACACCGGGTGTGTTGACCGAAGATACAGCCGACATGACCATGGCTCTGATCCTCTCTGTGCCGCGTCGTTTGGCCGCTGGTATCAAAGCCCTTGAATCAGACGAATGGTCCGGCTGGTCGCCGACATGGATGCTGGGGCACCGGATCTGGGGCAAACGTCTTGGGATCATTGGCATGGGCCGGATTGGTCAAGCTGTTGCCCGCCGGGCGAAGGCCTTCGGCATGTCGATCCACTATCACAACCGACGCCGGGTTCCATCTGACATCGAAGAGTCTCTCGAGGCCACTTACTGGGAGAGCCTCGATCAAATGTTGGCGCGGATGGACGTGATGTCCATCCACTGTCCGCATACGCCGGGAACATTCCACCTGTTATCTGCGCGACGCTTGAAGCTCCTGAAAAAAGACGCCTATGTCGTGAACACAGCTCGCGGAGAAGTCATTGATGAAAATGCCCTGATCCGCATGCTTGAAAGCGGAGACCTGGCAGGGGCCGGGCTGGATGTTTTTGAACACGAGCCGGCGGTTAATCCAAAGCTAACAAAGCTCGAAAACGTTGTACTTCTGCCTCACATGGGGTCTGCCACAATCGAAGGCCGTATCGAAATGGGCGAGAAGGTGATCATCAATATCAAGACCTTCATGGACGGACACCGTGCACCAGACCGCGTTCTGCCTTCCATGTTGTGATCAATGAAATGTAGCTGAAAATCCAAGGCCGTGGGGTGTGAACCTCGCGGCTTTTATTTTTCAAGAGCCGTATTTGTTCCAGATGGCGTTCTCACCCATGCCTTCGATAAAGGCTTTGTGAGCTGCAAATTCTGCCTCAGAAATCGGACGGGTGAGGGGCGATGGGCGCTGCTTTGCGTTGAAATTACCCAATTCTCCCGGTTCTGCAGAAGAACCGCCGGAAGACGCAGTCTGGGTATCCTCGTCGGCGGTCAATCCAAGCGCTGTCTGGCGCCCGCCAATCAGTTCCAGATAGACTTCAGCAAGGATTTCTGCATCGAGCAACGCGCCGTGTTTGACACGTTTTGAGTTATCGATGCCATAACGCGAACATAGCGCATCGAGCGAATTTGGCCCGGTCGGATGTTTGCGGCGTGCAAGGTCGAGCGTATCGAGAACCTGATCATTGGAAATGATGCGGCGACCAGAACGCTCGAGTTCCATATTAATGAAACCCATATCAAACGCAGCGTTGTGAATGACGAGGGTGGCATCTCCGACAAAATCCAGAAACTCATCTGCGACTTGATCAAACAGTGGTTTGTCGGACAAGAACTCTTCTGAAAGGCCATGAACGCGGAATGCTTCTTCCGGCATGTCCCGCTGTGGGTTGATATAAACGTGATAGGACTTGCCTGTTGGAATGTGGTTCCAAAGCTCGACGCCGCCTATTTCAACCAATCGGTCGCCGCCGCGCGGGTTCAGCCCTGTTGTTTCCGTATCGAACGAAATCTCACGCATTCTTTGCCTCGTTTATCAGTGCTCACACTTTGCCGGGTTGGTTTGGAGAAGCAAGACTGTGCCACCGTTTTCCAGAAGCGGATTGTCCAGTGGATTCTAACCCATCCCTGCAATCGCTCGGACAACAGAAGTAACGCTGCGGCGGGTCGTGTCCAGACTGTGCCCAGTCTCGATTATAAAATGCGCCCGTGCGCGCTTTTCACTATCAGGCATCTGCTTGGAGCAAATGGCGTCAAACCGCTCTTCACTCATTCCCGATCGTCCCAGAACTCGTTGTCTTTGAACATCTTTTGGAGCCGAAACGACAACACAGACATCGACGCGGGCCTCACCGCCCGTTTCGAACAATAATGGAATGTCCAAAAGAACAGCTCGCCGCCGATCCTTTTTGGCGATTTCTAGAAATGTCTGTTCTTCTTCCCGCACAAGCGGATGGATAATGGCCTCCAGCTTTTTCATCGCCTCAGGTTTTCCCAGAACATGTGGGGACAACAATGTCCGATCCACTTTCCCATCAAGGGTGGTTCCGGGGAATGCGTCTTCAACCAATGGTGCCGCGCGACCTGAATAGAGTTTGTGGACCGTGGCATCTGCATCGTGTCCGGGTATTCCGAGATCGGCGAACATTCGGGCGACCGTCGATTTTCCCATACCGATAGATCCGGTGAGGCCAATGCGGATCATGAGGATACACCGAGGTCCTTGAGAATAATCCGGCGGAGTTCATCATCGACCACCGGGCGAACACCAAACCATTTTTCAAATCCGGGAACAGCTTGATGGAGCAGCATGCCCAACCCGTCAACCACCGGATTACCCCGTTCTTTGGCAATGCGAAGGAGATCGGTTTCCAACGGAGCGTAGACAATATCAGTAACCAAGGCGGTCGTCGGTAAATTCCCAAGATCAATTTCAAGCGGTGCCTTACCGGTCATGCCCAATGCAGTGGTGTTGATCAAGACATCCGCTTTTCCAATAGTTATCCCCAGCTGATCCCACGGATGGGCAATTGAACCGGCTCCGAATTCAGACACTATTTTTGAGGCCTTTTCATAGGTCCGATTGAAGATATGCACTTCTGTGAAATTTCGAGACAGAAGAGCCCAGACAATGGCACGCGCAGCCCCGCCAGCCCCCAAAACGATGGCTGTCTTTGCCTGTGTATCCCAACCGGGCTGCATTTGGTCCAGATTACCCAAGAAGCCAAGACCATCAGTATTGGCACCACAAAGTTCGCCGTTTTCATTCAGCCAAACTGTATTCGCAGCTCCCATAGCCTTTGCGGCGTCATCGAGATGAACACAGGCCTTTGCGGCGACTTCCTTATGGGGAACAGTCACATTGCAACCGACCAGACCGTTTTTGCCGAAATTTTTGTAAAAGTTTTCAGCCTGCTCCGGCTCAACGCCGCATTTGCCGTAATGCCCTGCTAAACCGTGTTTCTTCAACCAATAGCCATGGATCAGCGGTGACCTGGAATGGGTAACTGGCCATCCGGTGACTGCTGCTTTCTGTTCACTGGTCATCGATCTAGAACCTCTTGATTGCGCAACTCTTCAAGAAGCGGAAGAAGCGGAAGTCCAAGAATGGTGAAATAGTCACCTTCAATTTTTTCAAACAGTTGGATTCCCCGGCTTTCCAGCTGATATGCTCCTACACTTGTCAGCGCCACATCGCCGACAGCTGCAAGGTAGCGACCAACAAATTCTGGTCCAAAGGACCGCATGGTCAACCGGGCTACCGATAGATGGCGCCATACTGTTTCGCCGTTTTTGGCAATAACGACAGCAGATAGGAGTTCGTGGGTTTTCCCTGAAAACTCAATCAGTTGCCGTCTGGCCGCTTCCATATTATCCGGTTTGGTGTAACGCTCACCTTCATAGGCCAAGATCTGATCTGCCCCGATGACAAGATCATCCGGCCGGCGCTCGCTGACGTCTTGGGCTTTGGCTTCTGCGAGAACCGTGGCCAGATCCTCAGGACAGAATCCTGCCTCCAAAAGAGGTGCTTCAACAGCGCGCTCGTCAACTTGTGCTGGGTCGATATCAAAAGTCAGCCCTGCATTATGCAGGAGATCAGCGCGCACGCGGCTCCCGCTTGCCAGCACCAGAGTCATGCATCACCTCACGTTTTCAAAATTTTAGATCATTCATCCAAGGGCCTACGCGCTTGGAAGACCTTGAACAAGGTCAGGATTTCTGCAGCTGTTTCTTCAACAGACCGCCGGGTTACGTCAATCAAGGGCCAATTGTTTTCTGAACAGAGCCGCCGAGCCATGGTTATCTCCCGTGCAATTTCCTTCCGGTCGATATAGGATTCATTATAACCTTCTGAATTCAATGATAGAATTCTGTTCTTTCGGATTTGTTGAATCCTCTCAGCCGATGCCACAAGTCCTACGATCAGCGGCTTTTTCAGCTCTTTAACATGGGAAGGCAGTGGAATTTGCGGAACCAATGGAATGTTCGCCGCCTTGATGCCACGGTTTGCGAGGTAGATGCAGGTAGGTGTCTTTGAGGTTCTGGATATTCCCAGAAGAACAATATCGGCAGATTCCAGATCATCCCAAATCTGACCATCGTCATGCATCATTGTGTAGTTCAAGGCTTCCATGCGCTTGAAATACTCCGCGTCCAACTCATGCTGCCCGCCGATGCGATGGGTTTGCGTTACATTGAGATAAGACTGAAAAACCGCGAAGACCGGATCAAGGATGTTGACGAAAGGAACACCCAGTTCCCGGCATTTTTGCTCCAGCCTACCGGAAATCTCTTCATCAACAAGGGTGTAGAGCACAATGCCCGGCGCGGCTTCAACTTCCGAGATCACCCGATCCAGCTGTTTATGCGCCCGAACGAGCGGATAAACATGCTCAATCGCCTGCACATTTTCGTATTGCGCGGTGGCTGCGCGCGACACTGTCATCAGCGTTTCACCAGTGGAATCTGACACAAGATGAAGGTGAAAATAGTGTCTCGATTTTCTCACACTCTCATCCCCAGCCCTGTTGATGAATTGGGTCTATCTCGTTCAACACCGCAAAGCCTGATCAAGATATGCCCAATAACTGAATCTTATGAACAGCATGGGGTTTTCCGATGACTCTACCCGTAACGAATATGGTTGGTTGTTGATTAACATGCAGGTCGAAATATTTCGACAGCTGATCCACACCGAACAAAATCGTTAACGAATGGTTAACGCCTCAGCAACCCGTTGCGACAAGATGCTTTTTTGAGTTATCGACTCTTGGGGAGTATATGTTGTCCAGAACTTCGGGAAACTTGTTCTGAGGCGAAGCTGGACGGGAGAGTTTGTGGACAACAATTGATCCCGGCTATTCACGCACAATAAGAAAAAACAGACTCAAGAAAGACTCTTTTTGGGTTTGAAGTTGGAAAAGGCAGAGATCTCATGAAATCGGAAGACCGTGCACTCATGCGCGTTTTGGCGGGTGAAAAACTGTGGCCGCCACCAATCTGGATGATGCGTCAAGCCGGTCGATATCTCCCTGAATATCGGGAAGTTCGGAAGAAGGCAGCCAACTTCCTCGAGTTCTGCTATTCACCAGATTTGGCAACGGAAGTCACACTTCAACCTATTCGAAGATATGGCTTTGATGCATCCATCCTGTTCTCGGACATCTTCGTTGTTCCTGATGCAATCGGATATCCAGTTCGCTTTGAAGAAGGACGCGGTCCTGTTCTGGAACCCCTTTGCACCGAACTCGTCGACAGGCTCGACCAGGAGAAGGCAGAGAAGCACCTAGAACCGGTCATAGAGACCGTTTCCCGTCTTCGGGCGGAGCTTCCACCTGAGACCACTCTCTTGGGCTTCTGTGGCGCTCCTTGGACCGTTGCTTGCTATTCTGTTGCTGGACACACAACCCAAGATCAAGTGGCTGCCCGTGTAGGCGCTTATCGAGATCCTGAGTTAATGACGCGATTTATCGATCAGCTTGTAACTGCATCCATCCGGTATCTTGTTCGACAGCTTGATGCGGGGGCGGACGCGGTTCAGATTTTCGATACCTGGGCCGGTGTGCTCGATGATGCCGGGTTTGAGCGCTGGTCCATTCAGCCAACACGCGCGATCGTAGATGGCGTCAAGGCGCAGCGCCCCAATGCAAAGATCATCGGTTTCCCGAAAGCATCGTCAGCCCGTATGGCAATATACATTGCCCGGACGGGTGTTGATGCGGTTGGATTTGATTGGACGGCTCCGGATCATCTTGCGCTGGAGATCCAAAAGAAAGTTCCAATTCAGGGTAATCTTGACCCCATGCGTTTGGTCGCTGGAGGCAAGGCATTGGACGAAGGGATTGATCATATTCTGCAAACGTTCAATGAGGGTCTGTTCATTTTCAACCTCGGCCACGGTGTAACGCCTGATGCTGATCCTGAGAATGTGGCCCGTATGGTTGAACGCGTGAAGCGGGGGTAGGACGTGGATCTTTACAGTTGGGTCAAGTCTTTGCATGTCATTTCGATCATCGCGTGGATGGCCGGAATGCTCTACCTGCCGCGTCTTTTCGTTTATCACGTGGATGCAGCTGTCGGCTCTGATAAGTCTGAGACCTTCAAGATCATGGAACGCCGGTTGTTGAAGGCAATCATCAATCCGGCGATGATCTCCTCCTGGATATTTGGACTGTGGGCGGCCTATGAAATCGGTGCATTTTCACAAGGCTGGTTTCACGCAAAGCTGACTCTGGTTCTCTTGATGTCGGCAGCTCACGGGTATCTCGCTCGGTGCGTGAAGGTTTTTGCGCGAGATGAAAATGAAAAGTCGACCAAGTTTTACCGTATCTTGAATGAAGTTCCGACAGTACTGATGATTGTTATTGTCATACTTGTCATCGGAAAGCCATTTTAGGCGCTGGTAAAAACACACCTTGTCAAAAACATGCCCCGGATGAACCTTTTCTCCGGGGCTGTTTATTATTCTTTTTACGGACTTGCGAAGAAAACAAAATACGCTTATCGTCGCGACAACTTCCATATGGCGTACGCTCAGTTTCTCATTGCGCCCCGCCGCTGTCCGAATACAGATCTGACTGGTAGTTCCCTCAGTACACTTTTGTCGGCCAAATCGGTTCCAGGCAGAAGTCCTCCCTAGATACATTATAGATAGAGACGATCCCAACTTGATGCGGGAAATGAAACTCAAAGATCTCAAAGAGAAATCTCCGACCGAGCTGCTTCAATTTGCTGAAGAGCTGGAGGTCGAAAACGCCAGCACAATGCGCAAACAAGAACTCATGTTTGCCATTTTGAAGAACCTGGCTGCCCAGGATGTAGAAATTATCGGCGAAGGTGTTGTCGAGGTTCTGCAAGACGGGTTCGGGTTCCTGCGGTCACCAGACGCGAACTACCTACCGGGACCGGATGACATTTATGTTTCTCCGTCTCAAATCCGGCGGTTCTCGTTGCGAACTGGTGATACGGTTGAAGGTCAGATCAGAAGCCCGAAAGATGGTGAACGCTATTTCGCGCTTTTGAAGGTCAACACGATCAATTTCGAAGACCCGGACAAGGCTCGGCACAAGGTTCACTTTGATAACCTGACGCCGCTTTATCCGGATGAACGCTTCAAGATGGAAATTGAAGACCCGACGCGGAAAGACATGTCTGCGCGTGTCATCGATATGGTTGCGCCTCTTGGTAAAGGTCAGCGTGGTTTGATTACCGCGCCGCCGCGGACTGGTAAGACCGTCTTTTTGCAGAATGTTGCCCAATCCATCACGACCAATCATCCGGAATGTTATTTGATCGTTTTGCTGATCGATGAACGCCCGGAAGAAGTGACAGACATGCAGCGGACAGTGAACGGGGAGGTGGTGTCTTCGACGTTTGATGAACCTGCTGCCCGTCACGTTCAAGTTGCTGAAATGGTCATCGAAAAAGCCAAGCGCCTGGTTGAGCATGGCCGTGATGTTGTGATCCTGCTGGATTCCATCACACGCTTGGGCCGGGCCTACAACACGGTTGTTCCGTCTTCCGGTAAGGTTTTGACCGGTGGTGTGGATGCAAATGCCCTGCAACGCCCGAAGCGCTTCTTTGGTGCTGCTCGTAACATTGAAGAAGGTGGCTCGCTCACCATTATTGCGACAGCCTTGATTGATACCGGCAGCCGTATGGACGAAGTCATCTTCGAAGAGTTCAAGGGCACCGGTAACTCCGAAATCATCCTTGATCGTAAGATGTCTGACAAACGGGTCTATCCGGCGATTGATATTCAGCGCTCCGGTACACGTAAGGAAGAGCTGCTGGTTGATCCGGAGAAACTCAAGAAGACCTTTGTTCTACGCCGGATTCTCAATCCGATGGGAACAGTCGATGCCATCGAGTTCTTGTTGGACAAACTGAAGCAAACCAAGTCGAACGACGATTTCTTCGACAGCATGAACACTTGATTGGATTCGGGTCCGTATCAAATAATCGGTTAGGGGGCGCAGTACAGACTGCGCCTTTCTTCTTTTCAGTCCGACTGTTTCACGTGAATCGCATTTTTTTGAATCGGGAGCAAAACATTGATTTCAGCCCCAACAATGGAAACGGATCGATTGATCCTTCGTCCCTGGCAGGAAGATGACTTGGATGATCTGGCTGCTCTTTGCTCAGATCCCGATGTCATGAGACACTTCCCAATGATTATGTCGTTTGACCAGTCAAAAGCCTATCTTGCTAAGATTCTGAAAAAGCGAGAATCAGACGGATTTTGCATGGATCCTATAATCGTCAAGGAAACGGGAGAATTTGCCGGGTTCGTTGGATTGAATATGCCAGCCTATAAGGAGCCATTGCCATTTGACCCCTGTGTTGAAATCGGATGGCGCCTGCATAAGAAAGCATGGGGGAAGGGGTATGCAACAGAGGCTGCAACCGCCTGGCTTAGATTCGGGTTCGAAACTCTGAACCTTTCCGAAATTGTTGCTTTCACCATTCCTGCGAATAAAGGTTCTCAGAGGGTTATGGAGAGGCTTGGCATGACCCGGGATATCGACGGTGATTTTCAACATCCTAATCTGGCGATGGATCACCTGATGTCTCAACATGTGCTTTACCGGTTGCCGGTGAAGGCTTGGCGAACCTCAATGCAGAATGATAGCTGAGATCCTGGAGCGGATTGATTCACGTGAAACACGGTGAAACGGATTCGGATCTGGAATGCTTGAAATCAGCAGACTGAATGATAACGGGCCAAATCATGACTGATACGATTTACGCTTTGTCGAGTGGTGCTGTCCCGTCGGGCGTGGCGGTTATTCGCGTATCTGGGCCGGAAACTCAAGCTGTTGTTCGGTCGCTGTGTGGTGACGTCCCGCCCGTCCGTAAGGCCTCTGTGAGGGTTCTACGAGATGGGGAAGGGACAGCACTGGACGAAGCGCTTGTACTTTTTTTTGAAGGGCCCGCCAGCTTTACGGGGGAAGATGTTGCTGAGTTTCATTGCCATGGTGGTCGCGCCGTTGTTGCTGCTGTCTTGAATACCCTGTCTGGTTTTCAAGGATGTCGTCCGGCAGAACCCGGAGAGTTTACGCGTCGTGCATTCGAGAAGGGCCGGTTGGATCTGACAGAGGTCGAAGGCTTGTCCGATTTGATTGCGGCAGAAACCGAGCAGCAGCGCCGTCAGGCACTGCGACAAATGGGTGGAGCGTTGGGTGCGCTCTATGAAGATTGGCGCAAGCGGCTCATCCATATGAGGGCCATGATCGAGGCCGACTTTGATTTTGCTGATGAAGAAGACGTGCCGGGCAGCGTCGCCGATGAAGTTTGGGCTGAGGCTGACCAACTGGCACGTGATATTGCGGGTCATCTGGAAACATCGAAGAGCGGGGAACGACTTCGCTCAGGCCTTCAGGTGGTTCTCATGGGTGCCCCCAATGCTGGCAAATCCAGCTTGCTAAATGCGCTGGCAGGGCGAGACGTTGCTATCGTAACTGAGGAAGCTGGTACGACACGGGATGTAATTGAGGTCCATCTGGATTTGGGTGGCTATCCCGTGACCCTCATAGATACGGCTGGGTTGAGACAGACCGATGGGATCGTCGAGCGTGAGGGTATTCGCCGGGCAGAAGAGCGGGGCCGGGGAGCTGATTTGATTTTGTGGGCAGTTGAACCCGAGGGGGTGAAGCCGTCGGATCCTGATAGTGGACTGGATGACAGCATCCGGTCGTCGGTCCCAATGAGATCTGTGCGAACAAAACAGGATGAAATTCGTTTCGATACCCGACTCGATCAGTCTGCTGAAGAGATTTCATGCTCCACCAAGGTGGAAGGTGGGATGCGTGATCTCTTGGATTTCCTCACTCGATTCGCACAAGAAACCATTTCGATTTCTGAAGCGCCATTGGCGACACGAGCGCGTCATCGATATTTTTTGAATGAGGCGCATGCTTGCTTGATCAAGGCAGTGGAATTAAAGCACCTTCCAGAGGAACTAAGGGCGGAAGATCTGCGGCAGGCGGCTGACGCCCTCGGGCGCATCACTGGTCGGATTGATGTTGAAGATTTGCTAGATGTGATCTTTCGGGATTTTTGCATCGGAAAATAATCGTTTCTGTTTCACGTGAATCATTGCGATCTCTCGGTCGATTCAGAATCGAAACATGTTTCACGTGAATCATTTTTTGACCATACGGTACCCACGTTCACTGTATAGCCGGTTATCTTTGACCAACGGGCTCTCCCAGATTATAAGCTTGGTGCAGATAAACCGGTTGCGCTTGTGATTTGGCGCTTAGATCAGAATGATCACTCTTTGGGGCTGGTTTTTATTTTCTGAGATACAGATGATGTCATAGTCGATGAATTGTCGGCAGACTTTTTCTTGTTAAGGGGTGTGGTCTCTTGTTGGATGTGGACCTGTCTTTCGATGTGATCGTGATTGGGGGTGGTCATGCCGGCTGTGAGGCTGCTGCCGCTTCTGCTCGCGTTGGGGCGAAAACCGCCCTGGTCACACACAAGTTTGAAACTATCGGCGTGATGTCTTGCAATCCAGCGATTGGTGGATTGGGGAAGGGGCATCTGGTTCGGGAAATCGATGCCCTTGATGGCTTGATGGGGCGGGTCGCCGATAAAGCGGGTATCCAGTTTCGGATGCTCAATCGGCGCAAGGGGCCTGCAGTCCGCGGACCTCGGACGCAGGCAGATCGAATACTCTATCGCAATGCCATGCAAGCTGAAATCGCTGCACTTGAAAATCTCTCAGTGGTGGAAGGGGAAGCCAATCGGTTCCTTTTCGACGAGGGCAAGGTTGTGGGCTTGCTCCTGTCTGATTGGCGCAAGGTTGAAGCCAAGAGCGTCGTCCTCACCTCTGGAACTTTTTTGCGCGGCCTGATCCATATTGGGGATCAGAAAATCCCGGCGGGTCGAACCGGAGAGGCTCCAGCATTGGGGTTATCGGAATCGCTCGAAGAAATCGGATTTGACCTCGGCCGTTTGAAGACCGGGACACCAGCCCGTCTTGATGGTCGAACCATTAAGTGGGAAAAACTTGACGCCCAGCCTGCCGATGAGAACCCGGTTCCGTTCTCAACATTGACAGAGAAGATCACGATCCCGCAGATCGAGTGCCACATCACTCGGACGACGCCCGAAACGCATCGCATTATTCGGGAGAACTTGTCCCGATCTGCGATGTATTCCGGTGAGATCAAGGGAAGGGGACCTCGCTATTGCCCATCGATTGAAGACAAGATTGTCCGGTTTGGTGATCGTGATGGACATCAGATCTTCCTTGAGCCTGAAGGCTTGGATGATCACACGGTCTATCCGAATGGTATATCCACGTCGCTTCCCGAAGATGCGCAGCTTGCGTTCTTGCGTACGATACCCGGTCTTGAAGAAGTGGAAGTTTTCCAACCAGGCTATGCCATTGAATATGATCACGTTGATCCGCGAGAGTTAAATCCAACTCTGGAAGCTCGGAAATGTTCCGGGCTATTTCTGGCCGGTCAGATCAACGGTACCACGGGTTATGAAGAAGCAGGGGCTCAAGGGCTTGTGGCGGGACTTAACGCTGGTCTGAAGGCGCAGGGGCGGGAGCCATTTACTGTCGATCGGTCCGAAGGGTATATCGGCGTGATGATTGATGATTTGGTGACGCGTGGCATCACAGAGCCATATCGGATGTTTACATCTCGTGCCGAATACAGACTATCTCTGCGGGCTGACAATGCGGATCAAAGGTTAACACCGTTGGGGATGGAGATAGGCTGCATAAGTGAAGCGCGTCGAGTCGCTTTCGAAGCAAAGATGAAGTCGCTCACCGAGGTGGCTGACCTTTTGAAACGACTGGCAATTACACCTGCCGAAGCCCAGCGAAAAGGATTGCCAGTTAATCAGGATGGCATACGGCGCTCGGCGTTTGATCTCCTTTCCTATCCGGACATGAGCTTTGAACAGCTTGTCTCCGTGTGGCCAGAACTGGAAGACATTGACCCTTCGATAGTGGAGCAGGTTTCTACTGATGCGCTCTATGCCGTTTATCTTGAACGTCAGGCAGCTGACATTGCAGCATTGAAAAAGGACGAGGCTTTAGCCATTCCGGCGGATTTCGATTTCAATGCGCTCACGGGTCTTTCCAACGAAGTGAAGCAAAAACTTGAAGCGGTTCGACCGGCAACATTGGGTCAGGCTTCGCGCATGGATGGCATGACGCCAGCCGCCTTGACCTTGATCCTTTCGCATTTGAAACGCCTGAAGAACTCGGGAGCAGCAGCCTGATCGTGTCTGTGGAGAATTTGAACAGTCGTGCACAGGATGTGCATAAGTTTGGGGATGTTTCACGTGAAACGTTGGATCGTCTGCAGATCTACGTCGACCTTCTGTTGAAGTGGCAAAAGGCGCAGAACCTTATCGCCCCATCCACTATTCCCGATATTTGGGTGCGCCATGTCGCTGACAGTCTGCAGACTCACTGGTCTCTTCCTGACGCAAACGTCTGGGTTGATATCGGCAGTGGGGGAGGTTTTCCCGGTGTGGTGACAGCCATCATGCTCGCTGACGTTAAGGGTGCCCATGTCCACATGATTGAGAGCAATCAAAAGAAAGCGACGTTTCTGAGAACGGCTCTGCGGGAAACGGGAAGTAATGGAACGGTTCACGCAGGCCGGATCGAATCGGTTACGAAATCGTGGAGGTATGGGCCAGTTGATGCTGTTTCTGCGCGTGCTCTGGCGTCTTTGAGCAGTCTGCTCTCATTGGCGGAACCATTTTTACAAACAGGAATCCCGGCTGTTTTCCACAAAGGTCAAGATTTCCAACGTGAAGTTGACGAAGCGTCTCACACTTGGAATTTCGATCTGGTAGAAAAGAAGAGTGTCATTGACCCTACCAGCCGGATGCTCGTTCTTTCGAATATTTCGTCCCGGCCAAGTTAGGAAGGTATCGCCAACATGAGCCTGCTTCCCGAAAGCCCAAGAGTATTGGCGCTTGCAAACCAAAAGGGTGGCGTCGGCAAGACGACGACAGCTATCAATCTTGGAACAGCGCTGGCCGCTATTGGCGAGAAAGTCCTGGTTATCGATCTGGATCCGCAGGGCAACGCGTCGACAGGCCTTGGTATTGAGCGCCGCGATCGTGGTCTGTCTACCTATGATGTTTTGAGCGGGGATTGCTCATTGGATGAGGCTGTTAAGGAAACAGCTGTCAACCGGCTTTGGGTTGCCCCTTCGACAATGGACCTTCTTGGTCTTGAGTTGGAAATCGCGTCCAGTTCAGACCGAGCGTTTCGACTGCGCAATGCGGTTCAGCAGCTAACCCGATCCAGATTGTTTCAAGACGTTGGATTCACTTATGTGCTGGTGGATTGCCCACCATCTTTGAACTTGCTGACGATCAATGCTCTGGCAGCATCGCACTCCATTCTTGTGCCGCTGCAGTGTGAGTTCTTCGCGCTTGAAGGTCTTAGCCAGTTGCTCAGCACAGTTGAGCAGGTTCGCAATGCGTTGAATGGCGAACTGACCATTCATGGCATTGTTCTGACCATGTATGACAGCCGTAACAATCTTTCCAGTCAGGTGGTCACAGATGTGCGCGAGACAATGGGGGATGCTGTCTATGAAACGGTCATTCCTCGAAACGTCCGCATCTCCGAAGCGCCGTCCTATGGAAAACCGGCGCTGCTCTACGATCTGAAATGCGCAGGTAGTCAGGCGTATCTGAAACTGGCATCTGAAATTATTCAGCGCGAGCGAGATTTGCGACGGGTTGCAGCCTGATAAGCTGGAAAGTGCAAAATCGATTCGGACCCGAAGCGGATGGAACCTATCCGCTTGAGGGGTGACTGTCTTAAGTATTTGAATTAGAAGAATAAAAAGAGTTGAGGTGTGTGATGGCTGACGAAGGTGGAAAGCAGAAACGTCTTGGACGAGGCCTTGCGGCTCTCATTGGGGATGCTTCGACAACGCCAGCAGCACCAGAGACCTCAGACCGGATTCAAAAAGACACTCGGCAAGTGCCAATTGAACACTTGTCGCCAAATCCGCGAAATCCTCGTAAGACCTTCACCGAGAAGGATTTGGCGGATTTGTCTGAATCCCTGCGCGCCAAAGGGATTGTCCAACCTATCCTGGTTCGCCCGGCGGCGGGCGAAACAGATCGCTATGAAATCATTGCTGGCGAGCGGCGGTGGCGGGCCGCACAACGTGCAGGGTTGCACGAGGCCCCGATTATCATTCGTGATGTCACCGATCAGGAAGCCCTCGAACTTGCGATTATCGAAAACGTTCAGCGTGCGGACCTGAACCCGATTGAAGAAGCGATGGGCTATGAGCAGCTGACGGCTGAGTTCAAATATAGCCAGGGTGAATTGGCAAAAGTGATCGGCAAAAGCCGCAGTCACGTTGCCAATACGATGCGCCTATTGAAACTGCCGAACTCGGTTAAAGACTATCTCGCTGAAGGGCTTTTGACCGCAGGCCACGCGCGGGCGTTGATCACGGTTGATGATCCGGCGGCATTGGCGGAAATTCTCGTTGAAAAGGGCCTGACGGTCCGCGACGCGGAAAAGCTGGCTCAAGACCCGGAAGCCCTTGCCCGATTGATGGGGAAGGGCAAGGAGGTCTCGCCGCGTCCTGAGAAAGATGCGGATACCAAATCGCTGGAAAAGCGGCTGACAGATACGCTTGGATTGAAAGTGACGCTGGGCCATAAGGCTGGCAAGGAATCTGGCGATTTGAAGATCAAATACACATCGCTCGAGCAGCTTGATGAGATTTGCAAAAAACTGGGCGTTGAAGTTCGGTAACAGATTCGGAAGCGAAATTTTCTAAATGGGTTGGGCGTGCCCAGCCCTTTTTTATTGAGGGTTCTATCTGCGTCTGGTTGAACGGGCTTTTGCCGCACGCGCAACGGTCAACAAAGCTTCTGACAAAACGGGCACGCCAAGATTATCGTTTAAACGGGATATTCGCGTTGCATCAGCCAGAATAGACAGGCCTTTTTCAAGGTCCTTGGTGGCCCAGATTTGCAGCTGCCGGCCAATTCCCGGCCTGCGGGCAAAGAAAATAGGTGGCCGTTGACCGTCGACCACCTGTGATGCTGGTCGGCCTTGATCAACATCAGCGCGCATCCTGTGAAGCAGTTGGAAGTGTTTCAGCGCCTGATTGGCAATGACGGAGGCATTGGCACCAGCTGCCGACAAGCGTTCAAGCCCATGGTCGAGGGTTGCTAGATCTCCAAGGGCTGCTGCATCGATCAGTTCTGACGTTTCAAAGGCTGATGCATCGCCAATGACCGCGGCAATATCGTCGGTCTCAATTCGCTCTTTCCTGAGTGTGTAGAGGCAGAGCTTTTTGAGTTCGCCGCGGCTTGCCATCCGATCACCGCCCAAAAGCGAATGCAGAGCTGCTCGGGCTTCGCGGGAAATGGTGATGTTGGCGGCGCGGGTTTCCTCATCAATCAGCTGATCAATGGTGCGATCCCCATCGGAATAGCAGGGAATAGCGACCGCACGCTTGTGGCTTTCAACCAGCTTGCGCAGCCCGACGCCTTTTTTGACATCGCTCCCTTCTATGACAATCAGCGAAGGCCAATCATCAAGTTTGAGTACGGGATTTAGAGCAGGAGAGAGGTTTTTGCCGCTCGTTTCCTTAATCCAGATAATCCGCCGTCCACCAAACAAGGGAATGGTCAGAAATTCATCGATCAATCGAGTCGGATCAGAAACAATCTCTGATGCGTCAATTTTTGCCAAATTAAATGGATCGCTGTCGTCTTCAGACGCCTTTTTAACGAGCTGTGTAGCGCGTTCTGAGACAAGACCGGTGTCCGGGCCGAAGATGAAAATAACGCCGCCCCCAGATGGGGGATTGGCGACAAATCTATCGGCTTCCGAGGCTTTAAGGGCGGTCACAGGCGCTCCCGGGATACTGCGTCACATCTGCTGCGCGAAAAATCCGGCGAGCCGTGCATGAATGTCTTCGGCAACGGATCGCGCTACACGCTCTTCTGCATCTCGGTTGGCGCGCTCATTGGCAAAACGCTGACTGGAGAAGTCAAAAGCGGCGGTTGAGAATGATTTGCCGGTTAGAAGAACCTTGTCGGTGGACATATCTGTCAGAATGAAATGCGCGTTCATTGTCATTGTGTAGGACGCAGGAACGTCTGACAGCTGCTGAACACCAACAGATGCAGTTGAAATGTTGGCTTGTACTCGAAGCCGATACTTTTTCTCAGGCGCAGATGTTCCCCGCCCTAACTTGAATGTCAGCTCATTATAGAGTTCGCGTGCAGCTGGACGGCGGGAAATCCCGCTAATCGAATCCAGCGAAATTGCTGCCAATTCATCTGCAACACCAGCACCTTGGCCTGCCAGGCCACCTCCGGCAGAGCCGTAAAGAGGTCTGATCTGGCAGCCGCCAAGAAGCCCTGCTGTTGCAATGGATCCAAGGACGAGGCCAGTGAAGTGTCGGCGGGAGACAGGTTTAGACGACGACATTGACAATCCTTTGTGGCACCACGATCAGTTTCTTGGGCGCGCGGCCCTCGAGGGATTTTTGAACGAAATCAAGTGCCAAGGTAGCTGCTTCGACCTCGTCTTTGGAAGCCTCTTTTGCAATTGTCAGCTCACCGCGCCGTTTTCCGTTGATCTGGATCGGATATGTGACGGTGTCATCCACAAGCAGAGCTGCTTCCGGGCCCGGCCAGCTTGTTTCGCAGATTAACCCATCTACACCCAATGCCTGCCAGCACTCTTCGGCCAGGTGCGGCATAACCGGAGCGATGATCTGTACAAGAACACGGGCCGCTTCATGCAGGGCAGCGCTACGTCCTGCGTCATTATCCTTGCCGTTCAAAACCTTGCTGATCTGATTAACAAGATCGTAGGAGCGGGCGATGACGCGGTTAAATCCAAGCATCTCCAGATCATGCGTGACAGCATCAAGCGTCTTGTGCGTTGCTTTGCGCAGGTCCAGAGCTGCGCCTGAAGCGTCAGCAGGAGCTCCGGTTTGCTCAATTTCGGAGATGTCGCCGATCAGCCTCCAAACGCGCTGAACGAAGCGCCAGGCGCCCTGAACACCTTCTTCTGTCCAGATGACATCCCGCTCAGGTGGGGAGTCAGACAGCATAAACCAACGGGCGGTGTCTGCACCATAGGTGTCGATGATGTCGGTCGGGTCGATTGTGTTCTTTTTCGACTTCGACATCTTTTCGATCGAGCCGATTGAGACAGGCTTTCTGGTTTCGCTGTGAACAGCGGATCGTGCCCCATCAGCTTCTGAGATTGTGATGTCTGCCGGGCTTAGCCACGCGCCATCTTCTGACTTGTAGGTTTCGTGAACCACCATGCCTTGTGTGAACAGACCCTTGAAGGGTTCTTTCAGATCAAGGGCACCGACCTCTTGCATCGCACGGGTAAAGAACCGCGAATACAGTAGGTGAAGGATCGCGTGTTCAATTCCGCCGATGTATTGATCGACCGGGAGCCAGTCGGTCGCTGTTTGTGGCTCGGTTGGCTGGCCACAACGCGGGGCGGTGAAGCGGGCGAAATACCACGAGGAATCGACGAATGTGTCCATCGTGTCGGTTTCGCGTTTGGCTGGCTTGCCGCAGTTCGGGCAGGTCACATCACGCCATGTCGGATGACGATCCAGCGGGTTACCGGGTTTTTCAAAATCGATGTCGGATGGCAGTTCGACTGGAAGGTTCTCTTCTTTTTCTGGCACCACACCACAATCGTCACAGTGAACAACCGGGATCGGACACCCCCAATAGCGCTGTCGGGAAATACCCCAGTCGCGCAGGCGGTAATTGACCTGACGCTCGCCTTGCGGCGCGTCATCAATAGAGATGGCTTCAAGCTTTGCGGCAACGGCTTCCTTCGCGTCTGCGATCGACAACCCGTTCAGGAAGTCAGAATTGAAGATCGTACCGTCGTCGGTGTAGGCCTCGTCAGCCACGTCAAAGGTTGCCGGGTCAGCGTCTTTCGGCAGGACAACCGGACGGACCGGCAGACCGTACTTGCGGGCAAAGTCCAGATCGCGTTGATCGTGGGCCGGACAGGCGAAGATTGCGCCGGTGCCGTAATCCATCAGGATGAAATTGGCGACGTAAACCGGCAACTCGATGCTGTCATCCAGAGGGTGTTTGACACGAAGGCCGGTGTCTACGCCTTTTTTCTCAGCCTTTTCAATGGCTTCCTCAGATGTACCGACGCGTCGACATTCATCAATGAAGTCCTTGAGGGTTGGATTGGTTTCCGCCAGTTTTACGGAAATCGGGTGATCCGGAGAAAGGCCCATGAACGACGCACCGAACAAGGTGTCCGGACGGGTCGTGAAGATTTCCAACGAGGTGTCGCCCGTCGGTGCAGCGTCGGTAAAGGCAAAGCGAACGCGCAGACCTTCTGATCGCCCGATCCAGTTTTTCTGCATCAGGCGAACTTTGTCCGGCCAGCGGTCGAGGGTTTCAATCGCTTCCAGGAGGTCTTCAGAATAATCGGAGATCTTGAAGAACCATTGGGTCAGTTCGCGCTGCTCAACCAAAGCACCAGAGCGCCAGCCGCGTCCGTCGATCACCTGTTCATTCGCCAGAACGGTCATATCGACCGGGTCCCAGTTGACCTTGGACTTTTTCCGGTAAACGAGACCTGCCTCCAAAAATTTCAGGAAGAGGTTTTGCTGCTGGGTGTAGTATTCAACATCGCATGTGGCGAACTCCCGGCTCCAATCCAGGGATAGACCCATGGACTTGAGTTGGTCGCGCATGGTGGCGATGTTTTCGTAAGTCCAATCGCGCGGGTGAACCTTGTTTTGCATGGCCGCGTTTTCCGCCGGCATGCCGAACGCGTCCCAACCCATCGGGTGGAGGACGTTGAAACCTTTTGCGCGTTTGTACCGCGCCACGACGTCGCCCATCGCGTAATTGCGCACATGGCCCATATGAATTCGGCCGGACGGGTAGGGGAACATCTCCAGGACATAGTATTTGTCCCGTGGGTCATCGTTGTGCGTAACGAAGACGTCCTTGTCGTTCCAAACCTTCTGCCAGCGCGCTTCCACTTCGCGCGCGTTATACCGTTCCGTTGCCATCAAAAATTGCCGTTTTTCTTGCGCATCACATCCGGGATCTGATGCATTTTTTGCTTTGGTGAGTGACTGTCGGACAGTCACCAGAAATTTGCGTTCCGGTCAACCGAGTTAAGCCGGTCTGACCCATAAAAAGGTCGGAATATCAGGAAGACGGGTCGGGTCTTGCTTTTTTGGCGTTCGCGCCCCAATCAAAGGGAAGACCAACAAACCGAACCTGGGGCAAAAGATGAGTGACACACCAACCGACCGATTGGCCAGCGTTCAAGCGGAGCTTGGCCGCGCAGAAAGTGACGGCAATCGGGAGAATGGCTCTGTGACGTTGATTGCCGTGTCTAAAACCTTTGAGGCAGATGATATTCGCCCTGTTTTGGGTGCCGGACAGCGGGTGTTTGGCGAAAACCGTGTCCAAGAGGCCATGGGCAAGTGGCCGGGGCTTCGTGAAGAGTTTGAGGGAGTGGAACTTCATTTGATCGGTCCTCTTCAGTCCAACAAGGCAAAGGAAGCCGTTCAAACATTCGATGTCATTCACACGGTTGATCGGGAAAAAATCGCCAGGGCACTTAAGGCTGAAATGGATAAGCAGGGCAGGGACCTGCCGTGTTTTGTTCAGGTCAATACCGGTGAAGAGCCGCAAAAAGCCGGGATTTCGCCGAAAGAAACGGATGCTTTTGTGACCTTTTGCCAGAACGACATTGGATTGAACATCGTCGGCTTGATGTGCATTCCGCCGGTTGAAGAGGCTCCTGGGCCGCATTTTGCGCTTCTGGAAGAGATAGCCAAACGCAACGGTCTCAAACAGCTTTCCATGGGAATGTCGTCGGACTACGAGATAGCCGTTTGTTTCGGTGCAACCCATGTACGCGTCGGCTCGGCGATCTTTGGAGCTCGGGACTATCGATAGGTGTGTAAAATTTGCAATTTTGTATCTATTTTACTATTTAATTAGTATCGGAACTGAAAACTCATACGAGTTTGAATGAGCTTTGCATATTAATAGAAATAGCATAAATACCTGTTTCTAAACGTATTTATGGCCTATTTCAACAGGAGGGTGATTCGTTCCTTCGGGAAAGGATAGAAAATGGCTTATCCAGTTAAGCACGTTGCAAACTGTTTTCTTCAAAGGGATTTTGAAGATGGTTGCGCAACTATTAGCCCGATGAAACTGCAGAAACTGGTATATTGTATGCATGGTTGGCATCTTGCTATTACCGGCAAACCAGCAATCGATGGAAAATTCGAAGCTTGGCCATATGGTCCAGTGGAGGATGAACTTTATCACAACTTCAAATCTTACAGGAATGCGGCGATCAAATCGTATGCTTATTCTTGGAAGGGTGATGAAAAAATGGCTTACGTCGTATCCGACAGTGATCATGAGTTCAAAGAAATCTTTGACTTCGTGGCGGGTCGGTACATGCCATTTAGTGCAATTCAGCTTTCAGCAATGACACATGAGCCGGGAACGCCATGGTCTATAACACGAAGTAGAAAAGAAACTTATATTTCAGATGATTTAATAAAAGAACATTTTAGAAGTTTGGTGTCGGATGGACGATAAAAGCAGCCGAGTATCATTAGAAGCCGCTCAAAAGACGACCGTACCAACACCCAAGCCCGATAAAACGGCCGCGGATGAACAGAAGTTTTTTGCACACGAAGAAAATATGCAAAATGCCCAATTGGGTTGGATTGGTAAGATATGGGGGGCGAGAACTGAAAAACCAGATAATGTTTCGGCTATCATAGGAATTGTACTTACCGTTTATCTTGGAGTTCTTATTTTTTGGTACCCTGATAATTCCCAGTTTAGTGACATTTTTTCTGGGATTACAAGTATTATTACACTTATCCTTGGGTACCTTTTTGGCTCAAGTGATCGAAGGTGACACTGCCTTTTCCTTGACTCTCTGGCCTTCTTGCTGCATACCGCGCCCACTCCATATGAGTGAGTAGATACATTCGATTGCCGACCGGGACCCGAAAAGGTGTAAAGAGTTCCCGGAGGTTCACACCCGACAGCGCGATGCGCCCTCGGGTGCGATACTGCTTTGTGCATTCGTTTGCGCCAAAGGCGATTTGCTGCTCAAGGAAACCGGGCGTGCCCGGACAACGTTAGGAAGTGTTGATGTTTGAAAGCCTGTCCGATCGATTAAGCGGAATTTTCGACAAGCTCACCGGCCGTGGTGCCTTGTCAGAAAACGACGTGAATGAAGCGCTGCGCGAAATTCGCCGTGCGTTGATCGAGGCGGATGTGGCGCTTCCGGTTGTTCGGTCTTTCACGGACAAGGTGAAGCACCGGGCTGTTGGCGCGGAAGTCGTCAAATCAGTGACGCCGGGCCAGATGGTTGTGAAAATCGTTCATGACCAGCTGATCGAAATGCTCGGTGTGGACGGTCAGGCGATTGATCTGAATGCACCGGCGCCTGTTGCCATCATGATGGTGGGTCTTCAGGGCTCTGGTAAGACAACCACAACATCAAAGATTGCCCGTCGTTTGACCCAGCGCGACAAGCGCAAGGTCTTGATGGCCTCGCTTGATACGCGCCGTCCTGCCGCGCAAGAGCAGCTCAAGGTTCTTGGTGAGCAGAACGAGATCGACACGCTGCCAATCATTGAGGGGCAGGGACCGGTCGAGATTGCCAATCGGGCCATGTCTGCGGCCAAGCTCGGTGGATATGATGTTGTCCTGCTTGATACGGCGGGCCGGATCCACATCGATGAGCCGTTGATGGTGGAAATGGCTGAGGTCAAGAAGGCCGCTCAGCCTCACGAAATTCTACTGGTTGCCGACGCTCTCACCGGTCAGGACGCCGTGAACCTCGCCAAGAGCTTTGACGAGCGGGTCGGGATTACCGGTATTGCACTCACCCGTATGGATGGTGACGGGCGCGGTGGTGCGGCTCTCTCCATGCAGGCCGTCACAGGTAAACCGGTGAAGTTGATCGGTACCGGCGAAAAATCCGATGCGCTTGAAGATTTCTATCCGAAGCGGATCGCAGACCGCATTTTGGGCATGGGCGACATTGTTTCGCTCGTCGAAAAGGCATCCGAGGCAATTGATGCGGAAAAAGCCGCAAAAATGGCCAAGCGGATGCAAAAGGGTCACTTCGACCTTGATGATCTGGCTGAACAACTCAAACAGATGGAAAAGCTGGGCGGCATGTCCGGAATGATGGGCATGTTGCCGGGTGTCGGCAAGATGAAAAAGCAAATCGATGCTGCTGGCGTTGATGACAAGATGTTCAAGCGGCAGGTTGCCATCATTCAGTCCATGACACCGAACGAGCGACGCAAGCCTGAGCTTTTGAAGGCCAGCCGCAAAAAACGCGTTGCTGCCGGTTCTGGTGTGCAGGTTGCCGAGGTCAACAAGCTTTTGAAAATGCACCGCCAGATGGCGGACATGATGAAAAAGATGGGCAAGGGCAAAGGCATGCTCGGCAAGCTGATGGGCGGCTTGGGCGGTGGTATGCCGGATGTCGACCCGAAGGCTTTGGAAGAAATGGCCAAATCTGGACAGCTGCCCGGGGGAGGGGAGTTGCCGAAAGGATTGCCTGGTGGACTACCGGGCGGTCTTGGAGGTGCTGGTTTGCCACCTGGGATGCCAGGCCTTCCGGGCCTTGGTGGACCGAAAATGCCAGGAGGGCTCGGTGGTTTGCCGGGCATGGGTAAAGGCAAGAAAAAATGAGTGATGCTGAACAGCGGCTTGGAACCAGCGCAGCGCTGGAAGAGCTGAAATGTTTGCGCGGCTCTATCGACAATATCGATGCCGCATTGGTGCACATGCTGGCTGAACGCTTCAAGTGCACTCAAAAGGTTGGCCACCTGAAGGCCCAACATGATTTGCCGCCGGCAGACCCGGCGCGCGAGAGGATCCAGATCGAACGGCTTCGCCAATTGGCAAGCGATGCCAATCTCGATCCTGATTTTGCCGAGAAATTCTTGAATTTCATCGTTCGGGAAGTCATCCGGCACCATGAAGCCATTGCTGCGGAAAGCGGCAACTAGAAAACTGGAGAAGACATAATGGCTACGAAAATTCGCCTGGCACGTGGCGGTTCCAAAAAGCGCCCTTACTACCGCATCGTTGTTGCTGACATTCGCGCTCCGCGTGATGGCCGTTTCATCGAAAAGGTTGGTTCCTACAACCCGATGCTGCCGAAGGATTCCGAAGACCGCGTCAAGCTGGACGTTGAGCGGATTCAATACTGGCTCGGCAACGGCGCGCAGCCGACCGACCGTGTTCACCGTTTTCTGGACGCCGCTGGCCTCCTGAAGCGTGAGCCGCGTAACAACCCGAAAAAAGCTCAGCTCGGCCGCAAGGCGCAAGAGCGTCTGGACGAGAAAAAAGCAGCTGAAGAAGAAGCTGCGGCTGCCGCCGCTGCTGAAGAAGCTGCAGAATAAGGCCGCAATGGCTGTGGCGATAAACGTTTAAGGTCCGCGCAATGAGTGAAACAGACAATTCTCTGGTGCTCATGGCGCGGATCGGCGCAGCGCATGGCATTCGTGGGGAGGTGCGGGTCAAAGCCTTTGGTGATGACCCCCTCTCCTTCACGGACTATGGTGAATTGATCACCAAGTCGGGTGATACAACGTTTGAAGTTGAACGGGCCCGGGTTCAAAAAACGGTTGTTGTGACCAAATTCAAGGGCATCAATGATCGCAACGCTGCGGAAGAGCTCAACGGCGTTGAACTCTTTATCCATCGTGACCAGCTGCCCGAGCTGGAAGATGACGAGTTTTACCACGACGATCTGGTTGGCATGGCGGTCACGGACCTTGAAGGGACTGACCTTGGCAAGGTTGTGATGGTTCAAGATTTCGGTGCAGGTGATCTGCTGGAAGTCAGACCGAAACGCGGACCAACATTTTACATGCCTTTTTCAAAGGCATTCGTGCCGGAAATCGACATCGAGAACCGGGTGGTCAAGGCAGATCTACCGGGTGATTATTTTTCTGTTTCGTCGTCGGATGAAGAGCGCTGAACTTCAGAGCGAACCGGCTGAAGGCCCATATTTTCCAGATTGAGTGAAATCGGATCTGACGCCATCGCTTGTCTGACTTCAGAACGCTTCAACGCAATGCCGACAACGACAAGTGCAATCCCGATTGCATTGGCAATCGCGTCATCAACTGATGCGTAATGGTGCGGCAAAAATCCCTGAATAATCTCTCCCCCGACGCCAAGGCCAAAAGAAACGATGGCTGATATGCGCAAACGGCAGCAGAACAGCGTGTGAATGGAGAGCGTCAATAGACCGAAAAAGCCGACATGGACGATCTTGTCATAGGGATGGTCTATTCCGGTGTTGAACACCAGTCCGACCAACACACCAAACGTCATGAGGCTTGCCAGCGGGATCAGGCGGGTGAGCGAAATGTCCAGATAATGTTGATCCACACGAGACTGGATAAATCTTGGCAATTTGATGCTGATTGCCTTATTCCGGAACAAGAGCACGAAACCCTCCTTAGTTGGGTCAGTGTGTCATAGCCTGTCATTGATTAACAACTTGTCTTGACGTCCCGGTTTGTAAGGAAATTTGGAGCGTCAATCGTTGCGTTAGTTAATCAAATACAGAGTTTTGGCAAAAATTGCAGGTATAGGATAGCTGTGGCGATATGGCCTTTCATGCGACTGTTTTGACCTTGTATCCGGACATGTTTCCAGGGCCTCTGGGGCACAGTCTGGCCGGGCGTGGACTGGAGAAGGATTTGTGGTCGCTTGAGGCTCGCCAGATTAGGGATCACGCGACCGATAAACACCGATCTGTCGATGACACGCCTGCTGGGGGTGGTGCTGGAATGGTGCTGCGGGCCGACGTGTTGTCCAAAGCCATTGATGCGTGCAGCGAAGATGCAGAGGAGCGCCCTCGCCTCCTGATGAGCCCGCGGGGTCGTCCCTTCACCCAAAAACGGGCTCAAGAGCTCGCAAGAGGCCCAGGAGCAATTATTGTTTGTGGCCGGTTCGAAGGGATTGATCAGCGGGTGATTGACAGTCGCCAATTGGAAGAAGTTTCGGTTGGAGACTACATTCTCTCAGGCGGAGAAATGGCCGCGCTGACTATGCTTGATGCAATAGTGAGGTTGATACCCGGCGTTATGGGAAATATGGAAAGCGCCGATACAGAGAGCTTCGAAAATGGGCTGCTGGAACATCCACACTACACACGGCCCACCGTCTTCGAGGATATGGCCATTCCGGATGTCTTGACGTCTGGCAATCATAAGAAAATTGCTGAATGGCGATTGGAACAGTCTGAGCGGTTAACCTGTCAGCGCCGCCCTGATCTTTGGGACGCTTATCTTGATCAGGAAAGCTGAGTCTAGAGCACGTCCAACCAACCTTAAAAGTGGTCTGCGCTTCAGCTTGCCGGAGAGCGTTCGATTGCCTGAGCAACAGTGAGGTCGCTCGGTAGAATGCGCCCAACACTATAAACCCGACCGGATCCATCAGGTAGGCACTCATATAATGAGCTGAGCGTTTGAGCGCTTTGTCGATTGATTTCGTTCCGGGAATTTGGACTTTTTCAGTCCTTAAAAGCAAAAGTGGCAGCTGTCAGAGACAGCTGCCACGAAACCGTTGAAAAGTGCTAAAATATAACTTTAACAACAAGTCTCCCAAGCCTGCGATACAACGAACCTACAGGAGGAAGAGGTTAGTATTCGCGGCTACCGAGATTATTATGCAGGTGTTTTCCTGAATGTCTTCATTAAATAGCGTGAAAAATACCGATCAAATTTCACGCTTGTGCGGGTTTATGCCCGTGTCTACCGCACCAGCGATGTCAATTAGCAACCAAAATTCAGTTCTTTGATGAAGCGTGGTCGACGAAATTGAACATCTTCAAGCGTAATTGTTCCGATCAGATCGTTGACCAACAACGGTTTGTAGGTTGATTTGATGGAGACGAGAACAACGGAATCTCCCTCTGGAATATAGGGCAAATCCAAGTCATTTAATTGGTCTTCTGTCAGCTCCTCGCCCGATTTATTGCTTTTACTGCACGCCAGTTCGAGATCGGGCTGTTCGTCAAAGGGGTTCCGAATACTCGCCAAGACAATGACAGGATCAGTTTTATCCGCATATTGGCCCATAAGTGCCGATGTTGTCGCAAGCACGTTTTGAATATCATCGTCGGTAAGGTTTTCCTGAAATCGGCTCAGGAGATCTGATCCTGCATGAGAAGCTGCAGATAGAGACCTGCTCGCTCGAAAACCGTCGAACATCACGATAACATTTATGAAAAATACGACCATCAAGGGGAACATGATCGCAAACTCAACCGCAGTGGCTCCACTTTTGTTCGAGGCCCATTTTCTGATGATCCGCAACATCTTAGAATGGCTCGTTCATGAATGTGGTACTCGAAATAAGCTGGTAGCGGTCATTGTCTGTTTTAGGTAAGGCAAGCCCTAGTCCCGCCCCCGGCGTCAGAATACTGACGGTCATGCAGGCACGCATGAATACTATTGTGCTTCCACCTCCCGGGTCGAAATCAACAGCAGGATTAATAGGAACGTCCTTGTCATGGCAAACAGCATCGGTGTCTGGCACGTCGCTGAATGTGTTGATGGGCGTCAATTCAACCGTCAGATTTGCCTCGCAACTCGGAAAAAGTAGGGAAATCTTGTCGCAGATGGATTCTTCAAAATCACTTGCAGTTAGTGTTCCGTCACCCAATCCCTCAGCGAACGTACCGATATAGATGAGTTTTGACGTTTTGGTGAGTGTGTCATCCAGAAGGACCATCCGTGTGTAAAGGATGCCCATTTCAAACCCAGAGAACAACAAGGCGAAGAAAACCGGTCCTAGGATCGCAAGTTCAACAGTGCTGACACCAGAAATATCTGATTCCAGTTTCCGAAAGAATTGCGCCAGTCGAATAATACGCATTCGGTTAAGCTCAGCCAACGATGCGGAGGCTTTTGATCGAAGAGGCTATGGCCTTGAAGGCTTCACTCAGATCGGAAGTCTCAACAAAATAGTAGTGGGACGGAGAAGTTGCGCAATAGCTAAGAGATTGGTCTGGCAGCGTATTCTTTTGGATTTTGAAGCCGACAGTATAGATTATAATGCCTTTTGCCTTTGCTTGGTCGCACATCGTTTTCATGTATGCGACGGAGTTGTCTGGGGTTGATGATGCTGAGTTTATATTACCTTTGTCAGTAGCATTTTGTTTGTTGTTTCGGGCATTTACGATCCCAGTCCCATAGTCTTTTGGGGTCAAGTTTTTCCACGGGTTCTTGGGCCGGAATTGTCTAGTGATGCCGCCATCGGTCATAAGAACAATAACTTTTTGGGTTTGTTTGTCGTCCCAATCTGCCGGACGATCTGAGAATGAACCACCATCCAAAGCTGCGGCTGTCTTCAATTCAGGAGATAGTGCTTTTGCCCCCCAAAGTAGTCCAATATCCATGCCAGTGCCATCTGACAGTTCTAGATCATCTACGGCATTTTTTAACTCGGCTAAATCGTTTCTATTCAAATACATTTGGCTGGTGCCGTTCTCTGGGCACCAGGGATTGTTTTGGTTCCAGTAATAGAAGTGAGGAACCTGAGCTCTCGAGTTTAGCTCAATGTCATCCAAATCGAAGTCTTCTGCTCGGTACTCAATACAGTTGCGGGCTCCAAGAAAACGGTACAGCTTCTGAGTGATTTCTTTGCCGTCGCCATATTCTGAAGCTGGTTGGCCGTCCATATAACCGCTTAGCGGGAAGTAACGTGTGATAAGATTAGGCCCAATATTTACAGTTCCGCCAAAAGGTATGAAGTTTATTGCAGTAGTTTCACTTAAGTTGTCTTCTAGCATTAGGTCCAGAAAATCGTGGGATGCCTCCCTGAGTTGAACCAGGCGATTTCCTCTCATTGATGATGAAATGTCGATAACGAGGGATACTTCAGTGAACTTGGCTTCTTGTGCAGCAGCAGCGAATGCTTGAATATTTGAATATTGTTGGCCGATTAGCGTGAGGAATGGAGTTTTTATCGTCACAGATGCCGTCACTTCAATAACGCGTGAAGTGTCTGTGTTTTCAATCACATTCGGCTCAATGTTAAGAGATGACCAATCACTTCCTTCGGGGACATTTTTTAAAATATAATCATTGAGCGTGGAGTTGAGATCGCCATTGTTGGACAAGGATGCAGCTGCCAGGGCAGCAGATTCAACTGCACGATTTAGTTGTAAGGATGCATTTGAAATACGAATAAGATCAACTGTTCCACCCGCGAGCACAATTAGTGGCAGCAGTACAAAAGCCATAATGATGGCTATATTTCCGCTACGAGCTTTCGGGAAAGACCTTAAGTTACTGAACTTGATTTCACACATTAATCTCACCAGAAGAACTTCTGTTTTACTTTCCTGATATTTCTATTCAACATAAACGCAAATTATTAACTCAGCGGAAGTTTCGTGTTTGTGCGTTTGTAAACTTTTTGTGTGTTTGTAAATTAGTTGCCGAAATCAACTTCAGAAAGGGAACTGGTGTGAGATGCGAATAAAACGCATGACAAACGCTTGAATTTCGCGTATGAGAGCGCCCGGAATGAACGGGATCGGATTACAATCCGCTCAACACATTCTCCATACATTGATCGACATGGCCCAGAGTTAGCCTGAAATCGACGGTTTTCCGTTTCGGGAAAAGGCTGCTTTGTAACTAAAAAGGGAAATTTGCCATGAATATCATCGAAGAACTCAATGCAGTTGAAATGGCTCGCATCGAAGAACAGCGCAAGCTGCCGGAATTTTCGCCAGGTGACACCGTTCGCGTGAACGTTCGTGTTACGGAAGGCAACCGCACACGTACCCAGGCTTACGAAGGCGTTTGCATCGCCCGCTCTGGCGGCGGCATCAACGAGAGCTTCACAGTTCGCAAGATTTCATACGGCGAAGGTGTTGAGCGTGTGTTCCCGATCTACTCCCCGATGCTGGAAGGTGTTGAAGTGGTCCGCCGCGGTAAGGTTCGCCGCGCGAAGCTTTACTACCTCCGTGACCGTCGCGGTAAGTCTGCTCGTATCGTTGAAGCAACCAACGCACGTGCTAAGCGCCTGAACGACGAAGTTCGCGCTGATGTTGCTGCTGCAAAAGCTGCAAAGGCTGCAGCCAAAGCGGCTGAAGCCGAAGCTGCTGCTGAATAAGGTTTCAGCGTTTGACGTTTTAAAGGCGGCCTTGGGCCGCCTTTTTTATATGCGTATCAAAGATCATTGATAAAAGCTCAACTGGGAACGCTTGACCAAACGGCTCAGCTTGGGCATTTCATGATCTGACAATAATCAGGCTGATTGTCGGCCACAAATGCCGGTCTGGACACGGTCGCAAATGCGCGGGGGAGCTGCGTTTGCATTTTCCGGAACGGACACCCGGTTTCAGGAGAGAACCATGGCAACCGCTCGCACGCTTTATGACAAAATCTGGGATGATCATCTGGTTGATATGCAGGAAGATGGCACTGGCCTTCTTTATATTGACCGGCACCTTGTGCATGAAGTGACCAGCCCGCAGGCCTTCGAAGGTTTGCGGATGACCAATCGCAAGGTTCGCCAACCTTCCCGCACCCTTGCCGTTGTGGATCACAACGTTCCGACCACCGATCGCTCGAACGGCATTGATGATCCTGAATCAGCGCTGCAGGTTGAAACGCTTGCCAAGAACGCCGCCGAGTTCGGGATCGAGTACTATTCTGAACTCGACAATCGCCAAGGTGTGGTTCACATCGTTGGTCCAGAGCAAGGGTTCACCCTGCCCGGCATGACCATCGTCTGCGGTGACAGCCACACGTCTACCCATGGTGCGTTCGGCTCCCTCGCCCATGGCATTGGCACTTCTGAGGTTGAGCATGTGCTGGCCACCCAGACCCTGATCCAGAAAAAAGCCAAGAACATGCTGGTTCAGGTGGATGGCGAGCTGCCGGAAGGGGTCAGCGCCAAGGACATCGTTTTGGCAATCATTGGTGAGATCGGAACGGCTGGTGGTACGGGCTATGTGATTGAATATGCCGGTGAAGCTATTCGCGCGCTTTCCATGGAAGGCCGGATGACGGTCTGTAACATGTCGATTGAAGGCGGAGCGCGTGCGGGCCTGATTGCGCCGGATGAAAAGACTTTTGAATATATCAAGGGTCGTCCGAAGGCTCCGACCGGCGAAGCTTGGGATCGGGCTGTAGAATATTGGAACACCCTTCATACTGATGAAGGCGCCGAGTATGACAAGGTTGTGCGTCTGGATGCTGCCAATCTGCCACCGATTGTCAGCTGGGGATCATCTCCGGAAGATGTTGTGTCTGTTCAGGGTGTTGTGCCGAACCCAACTGATATTACGGATGAAAACCGTCGCAGCTCCAAGACCCGCGCTCTTGAATATATGGGCCTCGAGCCGGGTACGAAGATCACAGACATCGCCATTGACCGCGTCTTTATCGGGTCTTGCACAAATGGGCGCATTGAAGATCTGCGCGCAGCTGCAGCCATGATTGGGAACGGCAAGGTGAAGGACAGCGTCAGCGCGATGGTTGTTCCAGGTTCCGGTCTGGTCAAGGAACAGGCAGAGGCTGAAGGTCTCGATGAAATCTTCAAGAATGCCGGATTTGAATGGCGCGAGCCGGGCTGTTCCATGTGCCTTGCCATGAATGCTGACAAGCTGCAGCCGGGCGAGCGGTGTGCCTCAACATCCAACCGGAACTTTGAAGGTCGTCAGGGTTTCAAGGGTCGCACACATCTGGTGTCTCCGGCTATGGCAGCAGCTGCTGCTATCGCAGGTCATTTTGTCGATATTCGCGAGTGGCAAGTGAACTGATTCGCTTAAAGCGCGAAGTGTTTGGGACGGGCATCCATTGGGTGCCCGTTTTTTGTTTTATGCAAGCAATGAGACTTCTGAGAAAGGATGCTGGCACTTGTAGATAAAACAAAGACTTGCTCTGTCTTGAAGCTTTTTCCCTACGAGAGAAGATGAGCTGTTGCCTAATAAATTTCCGGACTTCACAAGAGTGTCATCAGACCACTACAATACTCTTGTCGCATGAGGGCATAGGTGTCCATGTGGAAGCCTTGCCCCCTACGGTCATGACGTAAGGAGCGGAAGGTGACGATTGCAGTTTCGTCGGGTGCCCATCCCGCATTGGTGCTCAATGCTGACTATCGGCCATTAAGTTACTACCCTCTATCGCTTTGGTCCTGGCAGGACACGATCAAGGCGGTGTTTCTGGACAGGGTCAATATCGTGTCCGAGTATGATGCTGCGGTTCGAAGTCCGAGCTTCGAATTCCGATTGCCCAGTGTCGTCTCCCTCAAGACATACGTTAAACCCAACAGATTTCCTGCCTTTACCCGTTTCAACGTTTTCCTTCGTGACAAATTTCAGTGTCAATATTGCGGTTCGAAGGATGAATTGACCTTTGATCACCTTATTCCCCGCTCCAAAGGTGGCCAGACCACTTGGGACAATGTCATTACGGCCTGTTCCCCGTGTAATCTCCGCAAAGCCAACAAGTCCTGCAAACAGCTGAATATGTGGCCAATGCACATGCCTTTTCAGCCGACCATTCAGGATTTGCATAACAACGGCCGAGCTTTCCCGCCGAACTATCTACACGACAGCTGGCTCGATTTTCTCTATTGGGATACGGAGCTGGAACCGTAGGCAATTCGCCTAAACTGCTCATGCCGTTGGTCGTCGCCAAATTGCCGACATCTCCGCAAAAGTGTCTGGCTTAGGGAGCGTGCACTGTAGGTTGGCATAGCGCCGCAACGTCCGCAGCTTGTGTAAATTCTTTTTTGGTAAACAAATGAATAAGCTGCAATCGGCAAAAGTGACGTTGCGGTTTCATTCACTTAAAGGTTGTCTTCAGAGCTGACGCGCTTTCGTGCCTTTTGGCACTCGTTTCAATGTAAAACTGCCATCGCATTATTAACAACTGGAAGAGGAAATTCCGATAGCACGCAAAGGTCTCTTGAAGGAGCCTTGTGTCGTGTTCGGAAGCAAAAAATCTTCGTATTTTCATAAGTTTGGCGGTGATGAGCGGGGTTCGCTCCTGCCCCTTTTTGCTGGTGTGTGTTTCCTGTTGATTGTAGTTGCCGGTACGGCAGTGGACTACACCAATGCGCTCGGTTACCGACAAAAGATAGCTAATGCGATCGATGCAGCGGCGCTTACAATGGCGAAGAAGCTATCAACTTCCGTTTTGACTGATGATGAACTTCGTACGGGACTCGAGGAGGCGTTTCGAGCGAATTTAAGTGCGATGGGAATGGAAAACCAAGGGGTCGATAATCTCGACTTTAAGGTTGATCCAACCCTTGGCACTCTGGATGTTTGGTCAAGCATCGATGTGAATACCCACTTCATCAAGCTTGGTGGACTTGGTCCGGAAAAGTTGCCGGTTGGTGCGGCAACGCAGGTGAACTACTCCCGTTTCGATGTTGAACTCGCCTTGGTGGTCGACGTGACCGGCTCCATGAGGTGGGATATGACGGCTCTTAAGGAGGCGTCGCAATCACTGGTCGATACTCTTTTGCCAGAAGAGGTGGATGAAGGAGATGCCAAGGTTAGGATATCACTTGTTCCTTACAGTGAAGGCGTCAATGCGGGGCAATATGCAGCGGCGGTTACTGATGACAGGACCGGTGATCGAAACTGCGTTACAGAACGGCAGGGGGCTGAAAGGTCGACAGATCGCCGATACGATTATGATCCTAGCCGTAATGCTCAGTCATTTTTTGGCGGTGGTTCTAATCGGTGTTCCAGTCAATCAAAGCTGATTCCATTGACATCCGACAGGACCGTGCTTGGGCGCGCGATTTCAAATCTCACCGCGGACGGGGGAACAGCCGGCCATACCGGTATTGCTTGGGGCTGGTACACGTTGTCACCGAATTGGACCAATCTTTGGCCTACCGACAGCGACCCAGAGCCTTATACCAATAAGAAGAACCTGAAGTTTGCCGTCATCATGACAGATGGCGAGTTCAACCGGCATTTTGATCGTGTTTGGCTCAGCGAAGGGAGCTGTAACTACTATCGCTACTATGGATACGTTACCGAGGAGTGTCGGTCAGGTTCCAGCCAATATTGGCTCCTCAGAAGCAGTTCTGGGTACTCTGGGGCCTCTGCAACACGTGCTCGTGATTTATGTGATGCCATGAAGGAAGAGGACATTCGGCTTTATACCGTTTACTTCGGGACCAGCCCAACCTCGTCAGAAGCCCGTGTTATGCGGAATTGTGCTTCATCTGATCGAACATTCTTTACAGCTCAGTCATCCCAGGATCTCATTTCGGCATTTGAGCGGATTGCACGCGAGGTGCAATCGATTTATCTGGCAAAATAATTCAGATCCACAACAGTGGGGAAACTCTGGAGGTCATTAAGGATCGGTAACTGTAGTTCCTACATAAAAATATACATTATCGATTTTAACAACTTTTAGTTTTTGTTCGGCTATCTCGGTTCTAGAGATCGTGAGATTAGCCATGAAATTATCGATAAATTTCAATATATTACGTAAGGTCAAAGAGAGTAGTGCAGGGTCGATTGTTCCCCTGACTTCGGCTCTGGTCTTATTTGCTGTTGTGGTTGTTGGATCAGGAATTGATCTAGGCACTGCGTTGAATACACGAAACAAGATAGCCAATGCCTTGGACGCTTCGGCCCTGAAACTCGCCAAGAAGTTATCGATTGCAAAGCTATCGGATGACGAGATCCAAAATTGCCTTGAAAAGATGTTCACGGCCAACCTTTCACGGTTTGATCTGAAAGCATCTGCCCTTTCCGAGCTTGAGTTTGAGGTTGATTGGACAAAAGGCATACTTGATGTGTGGTCAGATGTTTCTGTTAAGACACACTTTATCGGGCTGGGGGGCTTAGGGCCTGAAAAGCTTGATGTTGGTGTGACATCCCGCGTTTCCTTTGCCTCTCAGGCATTGGAGTTAGCCCTTGTTCTGGATGTCACCGGTTCTATGTACGGGGACATCTCAAGTCTTAAAGAAGCCAGCCAGCTCTTGATTGAAACACTGGTTCCCGAAAACGCTGGTCGACGTGATCAACGGACACGCGTTTCAATTGTGCCCTATTCTCAAGGGGTCAATCTTGGAGCGCAGGCCAGGAAGGTTACAAACCGTCAGTCGGACAGTTCCAATTGTGTTGCGACGAGAGGCGGTCCAAAAGCCTTCACCGATGCTTATTACAACTACCGTGGAGCGCGGTCTAACTTCTTCGTGGCACCGGGGGCTCTTGATCATTTTGTAATTCGTCGGGGTTCGAATGTGTCGTGGTATCCGCCGCGGAATAATTGTCCTCAGTCTGAAGTCCTTCCGCTGACAAACAGTCGCAAAACGCTTCTGGCTGCTGTTGATGCATTGGAAGCCCAAGGTGGAACAGCAGGCCAAGCTGGCATTGCCTGGGGCTGGAAGGCGTTGTCCTGGACTTGGCATCCATTTTGGCCAAGCGGAAGCGACCCGGCTAAACTCGTTTCATCACAGGTTCGAAAAGCGGCCGTCATCATGACGGACGGGGATTTCAACGTTCATTACACAGAGCGGTTTAACGCCGGGTGCGCGCCGGTAGAAGAAACTGATGGCGAAGATTCGACCCATGGTGGGAAACGGAACCGCCGGGACGATGACGACGATGATCATGAAGATGATGACGATGACGACGATAAGAAAAGAAAACGTGGTGGCCGGTGTTCTGGCGGGACTTACAGCATAGAAGAGTATCTGCCCGGCGCGACAAAGCGTGATGCACCTGCAACCCAAGCCCTCGCCTTGTGTGAAGCAATGAAGGAACAGGGCGTCGTTATTTACACCGTCTATTTCGAGACAACTGGCGCCAAGTTTGGCGAGGATCTCATGAAATCTTGTGCAAGTGATCCAGATAAATTCTATCTTGCGGAAGACAGGGATGGTCTCAAAGCGGCGTTTTCAGCAATCGCGATAGACAACCTCTCAATTTATCTCGCCAAATAAAAAGGCGCGGTGTGATCCGCGCCTTTCAGCATTTAGGTATTTGAACTGATTACGCCCGATTCTGCCGGTTATCGATCAAATCGTCGACCACAGCCGGGTCAGCCAGTGTCGAGGTATCGCCGAGGCTGTCAAAGCTGTCTTCCGCGATTTTGCGCAGGATCCGGCGCATAATCTTGCCGGAGCGTGTCTTTGGCAGACCCGGAGCAAACTGGATCAGATCCGGTGATGCAATTGGGCCAATTTCAGAGCGGACATGCGTGACGAGCTCTTTTTTCAGCGCGTCGTTTGGTTCTTCACCTTCCATCAGGGTGACATAGGCGTAGATGCCCTGCCCCTTGATATCGTGCGGATAACCAACAACCGCTGCTTCGGAAACCTTTGTATGGGCAACAAGCGCGCTTTCGATCTCCGCTGTCCCCATCCGGTGACCAGAGACGTTGATGACATCGTCAACCCGGCCAGTAATCCAGTAATAGCCGTCTTCATCGCGGCGACAGCCGTCACCAGTGAAGTAATAGCCCTTGTAGGTGGAGAAGTAGGTCTGAACGAACCGCTCATGGTCGCCATAAACGGTGCGCATCTGGCCCGGCCAGCTGTCGGTCATGACAAGGTTGCCTTCCGTGGCTCCTTCAAGGATCTTGCCTTCCGCATCTACGATTGCCGGCTGCACACCGAAGAACGGACGGGTAGCTGAGCCCGGTTTCAGGTCGGTTGCACCGGGAAGCGGTGTAATCAGTATGCCGCCTGTTTCGGTCTGCCACCAGGTATCGACAATCGGACACCGTCCTTTGCCAACTACGTTGTAATACCAGGTCCATGCCTCTGGGTTGATCGGCTCGCCCACCGAACCCAATAGACGAAGTGAGTCCAGAGAGCATTTTTCAACATGCTCGTTACCAGCGCCCATCAGCGCACGGATTGCAGTCGGTGCAGTGTAGAAAATGCTGACTTTGTGCTTGTCGCAGACATCCCAGAACCGGCCCGGGGTTGGGTAGGTTGGCACGCCCTCAAACATCAGGGTTGTTGCACCGTTGGCAAGCGGGCCATAAACGATGTAGCTGTGGCCAGTGACCCAACCCACATCTGCCGTACACCAGTAAACGTCTCCATCTTGATAATCGAAGACATACTGATGGGTCATGGAGGCGAAGACGAGGTAACCACCAGTGGTGTGCAAAACACCCTTCGGTTGGCCGGTTGATCCGGAGGTGTAGAGAATGAACAGCGGATCTTCAGCGTTCATCTCGACCGGTTCGCAGTGATCGGAAACCCGATCTGCTTCCTCGTGATACCAAACGTCCCGGCCGTCAGCCATGGAGATGTCGCCGCCTGTGCGCTTCACCACGATGACGGTGTCTACGGATACTTTCTCAACTGCCTTGTCGACATTGGCTTTCAGCGGGACTTTTCGTCCACCGCGGAGACCTTCGTCTGCAGTAATGACGCACTTGCTGTCACAGCCTTCGAGGCGCTGGGCCAGGCTATCTGGTGAAAACCCGCCAAAGACGATGGAGTGGACAGCGCCGATGCGTGCACAGGCCAGCATCGCGTAGGCTGCTTCGGGGATCATCGGCAAGTAGATGGTGACGCGATCACCCTTCTTGACGCCTTGCGCGTGAAGAACGTTGGCAAAGACATTCACTTCATGATGAAGCTGCTTATAGGTGATAACCTTGCTTTCAGAAGGGTCATCGCCTTCCCAGATAATTGCTGGCTGATCGCCGCGTTTTTCAAGATGGCGATCTACGCAGTTTGCAGAGACGTTCAAGGTCCCATCTTCGAACCACTTAATGTCGACGTTGTGGTAGTCGTAGGAGGTGTTCTTGACCTTGGTGTAAGGCTTGATCCAGTCGACCCGCTTGCCGTGCTCACCCCAAAATGCTTCAGGGTTGTCGACGGACTGCTTGTACATTTCAAGATACTTGGCGTTATCGACGTGTGCTTTCGCAGCAATGTCTGCCGGGACAGGGAATACATTGTCTGACATTAATAAAACCTCCCAGACGGAAAAGACTTGGGCGAGATATCCCGCGATTGTGAAGACAACCGACTACCTCCCAGATTGTCGGCGCCATTATGCGTATGAGGCCTGTCACCGTCCACAAGCCTTTGATCGTACTTTCGTAGTCTTAGTCGTTGGTTGTACGGGACTGCGCGTAAGTGCTTGAATTACTGCACTGTCGGCCAGCTGCCGACCGCTCCGATCACGACCCCCTGAATAAGGAGCACACCAAACCAGTGACCACTGTCAATAATCGTGAGGCTCCAAGGGCGCTTCTGGAACCGGTGGTTGACGACTTGGGTTGCAAGGATGAATCCGGCCCAAACCAGAGTGGCGGAAATCAATCCTGAATGAATTGATGTGCCTCCGGTATGGTAGATCACACCGGCTAGTATGAAGGCCAGCAGAAACTGGCAACCGAAGGTCAAGGCCATCGTGAATGCTGAGGGTTGAGCGTCATCGGGGCCGAGGCTTGCTGCGCGCATCCAAGCCTTGCTGAAAATCGTGTACCACAGCGCGCCGAACAAGGTGCTGGCTATCGCTCCAAAAAGAGCACCCAGAAGGTTGATACCGTCAAACATCATGAGACAAGAATCCTGAAACTGTGTGTACATATGACACTTATCAGGCATGGGTACGGATTGTCATGATCCAAGCGAAAGCAGATGAAAAAAGGCCCGCCTGAAGTTCAGACGGGCCTGCTTGCGAACTCGCAACGAAGGAGTTCAAAAGCGGAATGATTAGTTCTTCTTGCGAACAACACCGCCGCGGTCGTTGCCTTTGTTCTCATACTGAGAGTCGGCAGACGCTGAAGAACCGGACGGACGAACGTTGACTTCACAGCCCGGCTTAATGGTGATGCGGCCACCACGGTCAGTACCTGCATTTACGATGCAGTCGTTGTCCATGATGATCTTCGGGTTGGATTTTACTTCGCCGTGCTGGATGATAACGCCACCACGGTCAGTGCCGATGTTGGTGGAATTTTGAGCAGAAGCGGCGGTTGCGAAAGCCATAGAAGATGTGGCGATTGCAGCGATAGCGATTGTTTTAAGTGCAGACATCTGTTTTCCCTGTTTTTCTTCCTTAAACTGCCTTTGTTGAACGGACTTAAATTCCGTAGGGTAGTTCGATAGTTACAAGGCAGTTTGGGTGTGATTCATCTATGATCTTCAACGTTAGGTGAATGGCATTATTATCAATGGTTTTAATAGGTATTGATTATGTGGGTTGATTACTGGGGTGAACTGCTAGCCAAAGCGAGTACGAACAGGGGCTGAAAAGCCCCCATCGTAGAAGGCGCGCCTTTGACTAGCGAAGTCGGATGACACCGCCGCGGTCGGTTCCGGCATTCCGATAATTCGGGTCAGAAACCACCTCGGTTCCGAAAGACGGCGCCTTGTCGATCTGGGTCAGAAGTGTGTGCCATTGGCTGCCGTGGTCAGCGTAGATTTTGGATTTGGAATAGGTGTTTTGTGTGCTGGCAGCTTTTGGTGCCGGGATCGAATTGCCTGAAAGGTTGACAATCACGCCGCCGCGGTCAGTTCCAAGATTCACAAGGCCTGCAGCTTGGGTAGCAGTGCCAATTGTTGCCAAAGCGAATGCCAAACCGGCAACTTTCAAAGTGGATTTGATGGTCATGATCTTTTCCTTTCCTCATTGTCCCAGGAGGTCTGCCCCCGGTACCAAATGAGTTGGGAATTTGTCAGAACACTTTCAAATCAACTGGAAGCGAGCCATATTCCGTTTTTCCTCACGTAGCGGTGAGTTGGTCGTGTACTTGGGTTTTGAACACACTTGCTCTTTAATCGTTCGTGAGGGTTGCCACCATTTTTTCATAGGCGGGCCGTTCACGCAGGCGTTTGAAATAGTCATAGACTGCACCTGACTTTGGAAGGTCAAACTTCGCGAACACCGCCCAACCGCCGCAATGTCCGATGATAATGTCAGCGATGGTCATTTGCTCGCCCATGACATAAGGGCCGTCACCGAGCCGAATTTCCAGAACTTCCAGTCCCTTCTGAAACTCATATTTGCAGACATCCTTGATCTCGGGAACACGAAGGGTTTCGGGGTGGACAAAAGTGTTCTTTGCTGCGGTCCACAGCGCGCCTTCGAGCACATCAACGGCAAATTGGGTGAAGCTGTCTTGAAGAGCGCGCTCGCCGGTTCCTGCCGGATAGGTAAACTGCTGATGTTTGTCTGCCAGATAGGTGCAAATTGCAACAGACTCACTCACCACAAACTTGTCGTCCATGAGAACGGGAACCCGCCCCGACGGATTGAGCGAGCGAATGGTCTCAGATTGCGGAATTTGTGGATCGATCTCATATGGCAGACCAAGCTCCTCCAAAAGCCAAATGACCCGCATGGCGCGTGTGCGCGGAAACCCGACGATCTTGTACACTTTACCCTCCCAGTCCTTCTTTACGGAAAATGCTACACTTGATGTGCTGAGATGTCAGGCCGTCATTGGCATGCCTTATTCTCATGTTTCGTAATTGCCACAAAATCAGGTGCTGAGTGCTTGGCAAGGGCAACTGACAACGTTAGCTGGGCCGTGGTTTACGAGAACCAAGGTCTGATAGATTCAGATCGTGCTGGTCAGCATGCGCCGGTAGTTCCTTTGCAATTTCGGGTCGTAATCTGCTAGGTTGCTGCAATTGGTTCCAAGTGTTCGATGCCGCGTTTTCCGTTGGGGACAGAGAGTGACATATTTCAGAGTTCAGTCGCCGAAAGCCGTTTTGTTTGCCAGTTTGTTCGGTTTGTTTTGTTTTTTTCTGTCTTCTCCAACCAAGGCGGAGATTGGCGCTCATATCCTGATTGACGCCAAGAGCGGCGATGTCCTTTACGAAAGTCAATCAACCCGAAAATGGTACCCGGCCTCCCTGACAAAAATCATGACGGCTTATGTCACCTTGAAAGCAGTTCGGGACGAACGGATCACGATGACTTCGCCGGTGGTCCAGTCTAAAAATTCGATTTCTGAGCCCCCCAGCAAGATGGGATTCAAGGTTGGAACACAGCTAACGGTGGATGCGGCGCTAAAGATCATCATGATTAAATCTGCAAATGATGTGGCTGTCGCATTGGGTGAGGCCGTATTAGGCTCGGAAGCGGCTTTCATTGCGGAGATGAACCGCGAGGCTAAGCGTTTGGGTATGAGGAATACGCGGTTTGTTAATCCGCATGGTCTGCCGGACAATGCTCAGGTTTCAACGGCTCGTGACATGGCCCTTTTGGCGCGGGCCTTCTGGTATGACTTTCCTGAAGCAAGGCAGATCTACAAGCATCCGGGGATTAAGTTTGGCAGGAAACCACTGCGTTCGGCCAACCGGTTTTTCCTTCAGAGGGTGCCTGGGGCCAACGGTATGAAAACCGGATACATCTGCAATTCGGGTTACAATGTTGCGGCGACGGCTACACGCCGGGGGCGGACATTGATTGCTGTGGTGCTTGGCGCACGGTCTGGGCTTGAACGTACAGCTTTCACCCGGGAACTGATGGACAAAGGCTTCAAGAAGCGCGGGTCTCGGATAAATGTTGCGTCGCTCACCGGGTCTAGCGGAAATCCGCCAGCTGATGGATATTGTCGCCGGAACAAAAAGCCGGGTGTTGAAGCCATGATGGCGCGGTTTGACATGCAGCCCAAGGCAAAACGCGGATTTTTGTCGGCGCTGGCGCCCACAGATGATCCGGGGTCCGTTTTAAGGCCGGGAACAGCCGCAGTTAGCAAGAAGAGTCCCGCTAGTGCCATGGATTCAGTGACCCTGCCAAACGGCAAAACAGATTGGAATGCTGTTCTTGACCGAACAATAGGCCCAGAACGACTGGAATACCGACCGATCACCGTGACAACGGGAGTTCCACGGGGCGCTGCTGTTGTCGCACGTTTGCCCGCTGACGGTGTTCCGTTGCCGACAGCAAAGCCCCGGCTGGCACAAGCTGCCGTTGTTGCTGATCAGGCTGATCAAGGTCAGGCCGAAGAAGTAAATCCGCAGGCGGCAGCGCAACCTGCATACGGTTCGTTGTTCAGAAAAGGCAAGGGATTCGCCGTTCCGGTGCCCACACCAAGTCCGCGACAGTCTCCGTAAAACAACCTATGAGATTAAGTTTCAGCTCATCGAAATTAAAAGTATTCTTTTTTGACTTTAAATATATTTTAACTGTTAAAATTAAGAGTGCTTTTACGGAAAAGTATAGTGTCCCGTTCAAAATTTGAGATCAAATCGTATTGATCTCGAAATTCGGTTTATTACCGGGAACAATTCAATACCTGCTGCCAGAAGAGCTGCGATATGCCAGAACCGAAATCTACGGCTACGATTGTTGCCCTTGCTGACCTTGCAGACTTTTCTGCCGATCAGCTCGAGAATGGTCACTCTGTTGATAATGTCATCGCCCTGTTGCGCCGGGCTGCGATAGCTGTCCGTGAAACAGTAGACCTGCCACCGGAAGAATCCGAGTTGGTGGCTGCATTTGAACCGGTTGTTATCAGCAATACGGATGAGATCGAAGAAAGTGCTGCCTCGGCTGAGGATGGCGAAGGGGCGGCAGAAGACGTGACGAAGGAAGCAGAGCCGGTTTCTGCCTGACACGAAGACCACTGGATTTCACGTTCAACAGGCCTTAGGTGAAGACCAATCGTTTTTGGTTCCAGCCGGGATGTGAGTCCATGACCTCCTCAAATACCAACGCGCCGAGAAAACGTGGTCCCAAGCCGCTCATCACGCTGTCTGTCATTACAGGATTTCTGGGATCTGGCAAAACCACGTTGCTCAATCAAATCCTGCAAGACCCTGAAATGGCCGACACGGCGGTCATTATCAACGAGTTTGGCGAAATCGGGCTGGATCACCTTTTGGTAGATCAGGCGAGCGATGGTGTTCTGGAGCTGTCATCCGGCTGCTTATGTTGCACCATTCGCGGAGACTTGGTCACAACCCTTGAGGACCTTTTGCGGCGTCTGGACAATGGCCGCATGGAAAAGCTGTCTCGCGTAGTGATTGAGACCACAGGTCTGGCTGACCCTGCGCCCATCCTGCATACGATCATGCTGCACCCGTATTTGGCGCTTCGTTATCGTCTGGAAAGTGTTTTGACGCTTGTGGATGCCGTCAATGGTCTGGAGACCCTCTCGGCGCATGAGGAAGCCCGCCGACAAGTGGCAGTCGCTGACCGTTTGGTCCTCACCAAAAGCGATTTGCTGGAGGGCAAGCCGATCAACGAAATGCGGCCTCTGATTGATAGGCTTGCCGGTTTGAATCCGGGCGCTCTTCGTCTTGATGGCCGGCAGGGTGAGGCCACGCCGAAGCGCTTGTTTGATGCAGGTCTGTATGATCCGACAAGCAAAATTCCCGACGTTGCCAAATGGTTGAATGCGGAGGCGTTCGAAGACGGGCATTCCCATGATCACCATCATGGACATCATCACGGGCATGATCACGCACATGGGGAGCATCACGACCATCATCATGATGTTAATCGGCATGACGATAAGATTCGCGCCTTCACCCTTTCAACGGAACGGCCCATTCCAGCTTCTGGGCTGGAAATGTTTCTGGATTTGCTGAGGTCGGCGCATGGTCCAAAGCTCTTGCGAATGAAAGGAGTGGTTCAGATCGCCGAAGACCCGGACCGTCCGGTTGTCATCCACGGCGTTCAGCATGTGTTTCATCCGCCCGCAACGTTGGAACGCTGGCCGGACGGAGATCGTCGTACCCGTATGGTGTTCATCACATACGATCTACCGGAAGGCTTTATTCGTCGGTTGTTTGATTCGTTCTCTAACGCTCTTCAACCCGATGTGGCTGATGCCAAGGCGATGACAGACAATCCGTTGGCGATTTCCGGCTTTAAGGGACCGTGAAGCTTACGCTTCGGGCTTTTTGCGTAGACGGATCAAGCCTTCCTGCGCGGTTGAGGCAACGAGCTCACCCCTTTCAGTGAACAACATGCCGCGGTTCAGGCCCCTTGAGCCGCCGGACAATGTGCTGTCCGTGGCATAAAGCAGCCACTCATCTGCTTTGACCGGTTTGTGGAACCACATGGAGTGATCAAGGCTGGCGGCCTGTATCTTCGGGCTGAAAACGGATGTGCCGTGGGGAAAGAGAGATGTGTCGAGCAAGGTCATGTCCGACGCATAGGCCAGGACACATTGGTGAATGCGCTCATCTGTAGGCAATTCGCCGGTTGCCCGCACCCAGACATACTGCTGGGGGGGAAGTTTTTCCTTGCTGAAATAGTGCGTGAGATCGATCGGCCTCAACTCGATAGGGCGCTCCCTCTCCCAGTACTTTCGGACATTCTCCGGCGCGACAGACAGGAATTTTTCCTTGAGGTCTGCCTCTGATGGCAGTTCGTCCGGCTTGGGGACGTCCGGCATGTCGATTTGATGCTCCAGCCCTTCCTCGCGCAGCTGGAAGGAGGCGGACATTGAAAAAATTGCCTGGCCGTGCTGAATGGCGACAACCCGACGTGTGGTGAAGCTGCCGCCATCACGGATACGATCCACATCGTAGATGATCGGGACGGACGGATCGCCCGGTCGGAGAAAATATCCGTGCAGGGAGTGAACTTGTCGCTCTTCGACAACGGTTCGGGACGCGGCAACCAAAGCCTGCCCGATCACCTGTCCTCCGAAAACCCGCTGCCAACCCACCTGCGGACTGCGACCACGAAACAGGTTTTCTTCCAGCTTTTCCAGATCCAGAATTTCCAGAAGTGTATCGATGGCTGTGTTCATCTTCGCAATCCCTGCTACATAGACATGAAAGGCAGCGTGTATAACTGATTTGCAATTGGTGCTGCAGTCTTGGACGGGAGTTGACGTTAAAGTCAAGCACCCATCGGAAAAGGGCTAATTCGCCCGGGAGTTGAGACATGGCGAAACCGAATACCCCTCAACGGGTCTTTGATGTGGTGATTGCCGGCGGCGGATATGTGGGACTGTCCCTGTCGCTCGCGCTCAAAACGGCTGACCGGGAAATGTCTGTTGCTGTTATTGATCCCAAACCGATGTCCATTCTGGACAAGGACCCGCGCGCCTCTGCCATAGCTGCGGCGGCCAGTCGTCTTCTGGACCAATTGGGGATTTGGGAAGGAATTTACCCAAGTGCCCAACCGATCAACGAGATGATTGTGACAGACAGTCGCCTTCGTGATGTGGTGCGTCCAGTTTTCCTGACCTTCGATGGTGAAGTGACTGATGGAGAACCCTTCGCGCATATGGTTCCAAATGGCGTGATGCTGCCTGCGCTATATGAAAAGGCGGCTGCTTTGGGTGTCGACTTCTTCGCACCAGATAGCGCCACCACATTCAAATCATCCCCTGAAGATGTGTCCATCACTTTGTCGAATGGCGAGAGCGTAACGGCAAAGCTGCTCGTCGCCGCTGATGGTGTTCGTTCAAGGCTTCGAGATCTGGCTGGCATCAAAACCGTGCACTGGGACTACGGCCAATCCGGGATTATAACAACAGTCCGCCATGAGCGCCCGCATAATGGCCGTGCGGAAGAGCATTTCCTGCCCGCAGGTCCGTTTGCTGTGCTGCCATTGGCTGGAAACCGGTCGTCTTTGGTTTGGACGGAAAAGACCCTTGATGCCGAGCGCTTGGTTCGGGGCGATGAATTTACCTTCGAGATTGAACTGGAGCGGCGCTTCGGACACCATTTAGGCAAGGTAGAGTTGGATGGTGCGCGCAACGCATATCCTTTGGGCCTGCGACTTGCGCGGGATTTTGTCAAACACCGGTTTGCGCTTGTGGGCGATGCGGCACATGGCATCCATCCAATTGCAGGTCAGGGCTTGAACCTTGGCTTCAAGGATATCGCCGCGTTGGCCGAAGTTCTTGTCGAGGCTCGACGGCTGGGGCAAGACCTTGGGACATTGGATGTGCTTGAGCGCTATGAGAAGTGGCGGCGGTTTGATACCTTCCAGATGGGTGTCGTCACCGATGTACTTAATCGGCTGTTTTCAAACGACCTTTCAGTGGTTCGTGCGGTGCGTGATTTCGGTCTTGGGCTGGTTGACCGTATGCCGTCTTTGAAGTCACGCTTCATATCCGAGGCGGCCGGGTTGGCCGGGCCGACACCGCGCCTGTTGTTGGGCGAAGCCATTTAAGGTCGGTGCGATGAGGAGCGACATGGCCACGCAAAATCGCACGATCCTGATCACAGGATGTTCGTCCGGGATTGGGCTTGAAGCTGCGCGATTGCTCCGTGGTCGAAACTGGAGAGTCTTTGCATCAGCGCGTAAAGAGAGTGATGTTGAGGTCTTGAAAGAGCAAGGCTTTGAAGCGTTTCTTCTCGACTATGAAGATCCGGACAGCATTCGCGAGACAGCTGAGGCGGTTTTGTCCTTTTGTGACGGCAAGCTGGATGCGCTCTTCAACAACGGGGCATATGCTGTTCCCGGCGCGTTGGAGGACATGCCCGTCGACGCGCTGCGGACTCTGTTTGAAGCCAATTTCATTGGTTGGCACGATCTCACCCAACGGGTCATCCCCGCGATGAGAGCGGCTGGTGGGGGACGCATCGTTCAGTGCTCATCCGTTTTGGGATTTGTGGCGCTGAAATATCGCGGTGCCTATACGGCATCAAAATTTGCGCTTGAAGGCTACACCGACACGCTCCGGCAGGAGCTCAAGGGATCCGGTATTCATGTCAGTCTGATTGAACCTGGTCCCATAGACACGCGATTTACCCCAAATGCATTGGACCAGTTTGATAAATGGATCAGTCCGGAAGGTCTGGAACGCTCTAAGCATCGTAAGACTTACGAAAAGCGCCGCATTCGCATGGAGGCTGGAGAGCCGGGGCCGTTTAAACTGCCCTCCTCCGCCGTCGTTAAACGGTTGATTCATGCTGTTGAGGCGAAGCGACCTAAGGCGCGCTATTTTGTCACTGTCCCCACAAGTGTGATGGCTGTGGCAAAACGGGTGCTGCCAACGTCGCTCATGGACAGGTTATGTATCCGTGCTGCGGACGCTGAAGAATAAACTCAAGTGGAGCTGCTGATTTTGCACGCTGTGCAGGATCGAAAGCTGAACCAGGAATAAAAATGGCTGCACTCTTCGATATTCTCGTCCCTGTTGGAATGGCTGCTGTTGCCATTGTTCTTATTATGGGCATTTGGAACATGATGCGGGGTGGGTCTGCCAACCGGTCCCAGTCGCTGATGCGCTGGCGCGTCGGTCTGCAGTTTCTGGTGGTTGTCCTTGTCATGTCCGGGCTCTATTTCTTCGGCGGACAATAAACAAACACAACAAATCAACCGTTGAAACGGTGTTTGGATTTCTGGGGGCAGCATGGTCGTTCTGAACAAGATTTACACAAAAACCGGTGATGACGGCACGACGGCTCTCGGGACCGGGGAGCGTCGGCCGAAAAATGATCTTCGGGTGGAAACCTACGGAACGGTTGATGAAACAAACTCAGTCGTTGGGCTGGTCCGCCTCCACACCACCGGTCACCTTCCCGAAGTCGATGCAGTTTTGAACCGTGTTCAAAATGATCTTTTCGACTTGGGGGCAGATCTGGCAACTCCTGAATCCGATAAAGACCTTGGATACGAGCCCCTGCGGATGACGCCTCAACAAGTCAGCGCACTCGAGGAGGCCATTGATACGTTCAACGCTGACCTTCAGCCGCTTCGGTCATTCGTTCTGCCCGGTGGAAGCGCAGCATCTGCACATCTTCACTTGGCGCGCACGGTTGCGCGGCGGGCCGAGCGTTTAATGGTCCATTTATCCGAGGTCGAAAAGATCAACTCTTGCGCTGTTCAATACATGAACCGCTTGTCGGACCTCTTTTTCGTGTTGTCGCGTTTTCTGAATGCCAAGGGCGAAGACGACGTGCTATGGGTGCCGGGTAAAAACCGCTAGGGTGACGGCGGTTTCCTGAACCGCGTCTATCCTGGCCTCATGTTTGTTCCATTATACGATCACAATCGTCTTGATCACGTTACACGCCCTTACGTGAATTACGCGTTTATTGGCTTAAACGTAATCATATTTGCTGTTCTGCAACGTTTTGGATTGGGTGAAACGGCCACCGCTTCAGCCTATTCCCACGGCCTGGTGCCAAGTGTGTTTTTCGAGATCAAGGAGCTGCCAGCTGAGCTGCAGGTCCTGCCGGATTATGTCTCGATTTTCACCTATGCCTTTCTTCATGGCGATTTCTGGCATTTGAGCGGGAACATGTTGTTCCTCTGGGTGTTCGGCGACAACATCGAAGACGCGCTGGGCCATGTTCGTTACTTTTTCTTCTACCTGCTGTGCGCTGCCGCTGGCGGGTTGTTTTATACCCTCGCCAATTTCGGGTCTGATGTTCCTCTGGTCGGCGCGTCGGGTGCGGTAGCCGGGGTTGTCGGGGCTTATCTCGTTCTGCATCCCAAGGTGATGATTTGGGTGCTTGCCCTTGGTCGTTTTCCTGTGCCAATTCCCGCTGGTCTGGTTCTCGGTTTCTGGGTCGGTTATCAGGTCTTCAATGCCGTTTTCGGGCCAGAAAGCCACATTGCTTGGTCGGCACATATTGGAGGAATTCTGGCTGGCTGTTTGCTGGTGGTTTTCATGCGTCGACGGGGCGTTCAATTGTTTGACTGAGGCCAGTTTTGCTTTCACTCAGACTACAAGGTTCGAGCTTCTTGGGAGGCGCGATAAATTGAAGCGTTTCCGTTAGGCGATCATTGACACATGCTGCGAGGGTGATTACCGTCCCGCGGCATGCGCTATATTTGGCCGAAAACTGCCGTTTATAACAAGTTGAACTTGTTGAGGTTTCGCCAAATGACGCGGTGCGGCAGGCCCGCCCGACCATCGAAAGGTTGAGACGTAATGAAGATCCTCGTGCCCGTGAAGCGGGTGATTGACTATAACGTAAAGGTTCGCGTGAAAGCGGACGGTTCCGGTGTCGATCTTGCCAATGTCAAGATGTCCATGAACCCGTTTGACGAAATTTCCGTCGAAGAAGCTCTGCGGCTGAAGGAAGCTGGCAAGGCTACGGAAGTGGTTGTGGTTTCCATCGGGCCGAAAAAGGCGACAGAAACGCTGCGCACCGGTCTTGCTATGGGTGCAGATCGGGGCATCTTGGTTGAGACGGATGAGACGGTTGAACCGCTTGCTGTAGCCAAGATCCTGAAGAGCATTGTTGAAGCGGAAGAGCCGGGTCTTGTCATTGTCGGCAAGCAGGCGATTGACGACGACAGCAACCAGACTGGTCAGATGCTGGCTGCGCTTCTGGGTTGGGCTCAAGGTACTTTTGCGTCCAAGGTTGACCTTGGTGATGGCACTGTCGATGTGACCCGCGAAGTTGATGGTGGTCTGCAGACCATCAAGCTGAAGATGCCGGCCATCGTCACCACGGATTTGCGTTTGAACGAGCCGCGTTTTGCGTCTCTGCCGAATATCATGAAGGCGAAGAAAAAGCCGATTGATGAAAAAACACCGTCAGATTTTGGCGTAGATATCACGCCGCGCCTCAACGTTGTGAAAACGGAAGAGCCGCCGGTTCGTCAGGCTGGTGTGAAGGTTGAGTCAGTTGCCGAGCTGGTCGACAAACTCAAGAACGAGGCTGGCGTCCTTTAAGGGCCCGTCACAGGAGGATAGAACATGACAACACTTCTTGTGGCCGAGCATGCTGGTGGTGCGCTGAATGAGGCAACCGCCAAGGCCCTGACCGCCGCCGTAGCGCTTGGATCTGATGTCCATATTCTGGTTGCTGGCAAAGACGTAAAGCCGATTGCCGAAGCAGCTGCCAAACTTGACGGCGCTTCCAAGGTTCTGGTTGCCGAAAATGATGCTCTTGAGCATCAACTCGCCGAACCAATGGCAGCGCTGATCGTTGAGCTTGCCGCCAATTACGACGCTGTGGTTGCTGCTGCAACTGCGAACGGGAAGAACACGCTGCCACGCGTTGCTGCTCTTCTTGATGTGATGCAAGTCTCTGACATCACCGCTGTCGTCGATGGTGAGACCTTTGAGCGTCCGATTTACGCCGGTAACGCACTCCAGACCGTGAAGTCCTCTGATCCCAAGAAGGTCATTACCGTTCGTACGGCCAGCTTCGCTGCTGCCGGTGATGGTGGATCGGCTGCGATTGAGGATGTGTCAGCTGGCAGTGGATCAGATCTTTCCTCCTTCGTGGGCGAAGAACTGTCCAAGTCCGACCGTCCGGAACTGGCGTCGGCCAAGATCATCATCTCTGGTGGTCGTGCGCTGGGCTCGGAAGAAAAGTTCCAGGAAGTCATCATGCCGGTCGCGGATGCGCTCGGTGCAGCTGTTGGCGCGTCCCGTGCGGCAGTTGATGCCGGCTATGCTCCGAACGACTGGCAGGTTGGTCAGACCGGTAAGGTCGTGGCTCCTGATCTTTATATTGCTTGCGGCATTTCCGGTGCCATCCAGCACCTTGCAGGCATGAAGGATTCCAAGGTGATCGTTGCGATCAACAAGGACGAGGAAGCCCCGATTTTCCAGGTGGCGGATTATGGCCTTGTTGCGGATCTCTTTGAGGTGCTTCCGGACCTGAAAGCGGCTGTCGAATAAGCTGTTCGACGGAGTTATTGAAAATTTTCCTGCAGGCGGACCGGTTTTCGCCTGCAGGTTCTTGTCGTGATGGCAAAGACTTGCCAAAAATACCACGACGGTGATGGTCGTTGGGGCCATCCATCAAGGATCGGATTATGTGGATATGGTGATGGAGATCAAAAAAGTCGGCATTATTGGTGCAGGTCAGATGGGCAATGGAATTGCTCATGTGTGTGCTCTTGCCGGCTATGATGTGGGATTGGGTGACCTGTCCATTGATCGGATTGAATCCGGTCTGGCCTCCATCAATGGTAACATGGCACGTCAGGTGCAAAAGGGCTTGATTTCAGAAGAGCAGCGCACCGCCGCTCTGGATCGGATCAAACCGGCCCAGGATCTTGATCTTCTGAGCGATGCGGATTTGGTGATTGAATCTGCGGTCGAGAATGAGTCCGTTAAACGGAAGATTTTCTCTCAATTGTGCCCGATCCTGAAGCCGGAAGCCATTTTGGCAACCAACACCTCGTCCATATCCATTACCCGATTGGCCGCGTCCACGGACCGGCCAGAACGCTTTATCGGCATTCACTTCATGAACCCGGTTCCGATCATGGAGCTGGTTGAGCTGGTGCGCGGCATTGCGACAGAAGATGAAACGTTTGAAGCTTCCAAACAGTTTTGCGACCGTTTGGGCAAGCAAATTGCTGTTGCCGAAGATTTCCCGGCCTTCATGGTCAATCGCATCCTGTTGCCGATGATCAACGAAGCGATCTACACGCTTTACGAAGGTGTGGGATCCGTTGACTCCATCGACAAGGCCATGAAACTGGGCGCAAACCACCCGATGGGCCCGCTGCAACTGGCCGATTTCATCGGCCTCGACACCTGTTTGTCGATCATGCAGGTGCTGTATGAAGGTTTGGCGGATACCAAGTATCGTCCATGCCCGCTTCTGGTGAAATATGTTGAAGCTGGATGGCTTGGCCGGAAGACACAACGGGGTTTCTACGATTATCGCGGCGAAGAGCCGGTTCCGACCCGCTGATCATTTCCTGATGAATCTGGCCCGATACTGCCTGGAAAATGCCTCCCCGGCTCCTGATAGGACCGCGTTGGAGGTGGTTGGGCCAGAGGGAATATCGCTTGAAAACTGGTCTTATGGCGACCTTACGCGAGCTATATTGAGCATCGCTCGTGGACTTGAAACCCACGGGCTGTCGCGCGGCGACAGGGTTTTGCTGCGTCTGGGTCATTCAAGCGATTTTCCGCTGATGTTTTTCGGGGCCATTGCTGGCGGTTTTGTCCCGGTTCCGACGTCCGACATGCTGACGTCTCAAGAAGCTGAGCAAATTTATAACGACAGTGGTGCCGCGCTTGTGGTTCACGACGGCAAGACGGTTCTGCCGCCAAGCACATCAGCCCTTTTGGGGCCGGACGACCTTGTAGCGCTTAAATCAGGTGAACCGGGTGCTTTTGCGGACACTGGTCCGGATGACCCGGCCTTTCTGATTTACACATCTGGTACCAGTGGAACACCGAAAGGCGTTCTTCACGCGCACCGGGCAGCGGCGGCGCGTGCGCCGATGTATCAGGGATGGTACGGCATAAGCCCATCTGACAGGCTTTTGCATGCCGGTGCGTTCAACTGGACCTACACAATGGGTGTGGGGTTGATGGACCCTTGGGCCAATGGAGCGACCAGCCTTGTCTATTCCGGACCCCGCGATCCGGATATCTGGCCTTCCCTGCTTGAAAAGACCCAAGCAACATTATTTGCTGCCGTCCCAAGTCTTTATCGGCGCATCATGAAATATGGCGAGGTCAATCGGGACTCCTTTCCAGCGCTGCGCCATGGGCTGACAGCCGGTGAAGCGTTGCCCGGTCTCTTGTTTGTGCAATGGCAAGACCGAACGGGCCGTCCGCTTTTTGAAGCGCTCGGCATGAGCGAGATTTCAACTTACATCTCAAGCAGCCCCTCAACACCGCCACGTGCCGGATCGCCCGGGCGACCTCAAGAAGGTCGTGAGGTGGCCATCTTGCGCGAAGAGACGGAGCAGCCGGAAGAGGCTGAAGATGAAGAAATCGGCTTGCTTGCTGTTCATCGGAGTGAGCCGGGTCTCATGCTTTCCTATTGGGAGCGGCCGGATGAAACCAGGAGAGCCTTTTGGGGCGACTGGTTTTTAACTGGCGACAGAGCAACCCGGGATGGCGATGGCTATTACTGGTATGAAGGGCGGACAGATGATGTCATGAACGCCTTTGGATACCGTGTTGCGCCGGAAGAGGTGGAGCGTGTTCTGGCCTCTCATCCCGCGGTCTCTGAAGTGGCAGTGGTAGCGCGTCCTGTTCGGGACGGGGTATCATTGATCACCGCATTTGTGGTGCCGGTTAGGCCGGAATTTGATGATGAAACCGCACTTGCAGAGTTTGCGGTCAAGCATCTGGCCGAATACAAGCGTCCCAAGGTCTATGAGTTCTTTGACGCGCTCCCGCGCACACCGTCTGGAAAGCTCAAGCGACGGGCGCTTCTTGACCAAGCGTGAGGCGTTAACAGGGAATTAAGATCGGTGTGGCAATCTTAAATGGTTCGCCGGAGGGATTGATGTCCGTTGAAAGCCTAGCACTTTCTTATGTCGCTACGCAGCAAGCCCAAACGGGACAGGCGCTGCAAACGGCCATGTTGAAGCAATCTACTCAACAGGACGCAAACCTTGTTGCCATGCTAGAGGCAGGTGCTCAGAGCCTTGAAGCCACGCAAGCTGCACCTCTTCCGGGCCTTGGGACGCAAGTGGATGTAACCGCCTGACATTCTTTTACATTTACTCACTTGGTGCCTGCGTTTTAATCGGTATTTTTCCCGCAAATACGACCAGCAAGACGCCAGTTGTTGCAAACAAACCTCCCAATCCGAAAAAGATGTATAGGAAGAAACTGGAAATTTCGGGATCGAGATAAGCTTCGGTTGGATCCTTTGGATTCAAATAGGCTAGCACCTTAGACCCGACTTGATATTGATTGACAATGCTCTGCGCCCAAATTGGACTGTTCGAACTGGTTTGAAACCGGCTGACCGTATCCCGCAGTACTTTTTGTTCGTACACTCTGTAGGAGAAAGTAATCAGGGGTCGATACATGACGTCGTTATCAGAGTCGCGAAATCGAATAACTTCGGCGCTCTCGATCATCACTTCTTGTCTGGGCCATTCGGCGACCATCTTTATTTCACTGTCGAGAAACCAGGCAACGCCGAATAAGATTGATCCAACGATTGTAAAAATGGCTCCGACAAGGCGAAGGATAAATTTTGGGTCCCCACCATTTTGTGTCGAAACAGACCAGTGTTTTTGAATGCGCATGAAAACAGCTCGTAAAAAATAAAAAGAACATGTCGTAACGTAAAGACTGTCAGTCTCTACACGTCAATCTCTTTTGCTCAACGCCTGAATAATCCAACGACTGCAGCAAGTCCGATCATCACCATGCCGATGCCAATAAAAATAATATAGGTCAGGCGGCTGCCATAAACCGTTAGATAAGCGTCAGCTGGGTCATCGGGATTGACATTGGCCTTGTGGGAGGAGCCCGGAGCAAAGCTCTCCCTTTCCTTGTCGGCAACGGGTCTGGAATTTGTCTGGAAGCCGTATGGGGAAAGCTGGGTGCTTTTGTAGCTTTTGCTGTCAACCTGATAGCTGAAACTGACATGCAGCCGGAAGAGATCGGCTCGGTCAGTGTTTCTGATTTCTTCAATTTCAGCCGTCAGGACCTTTGCGTCCACTCGGGGCCAATTCACGATTTTGGTTTCAGTCTGCTGAACTCCAAACGTAAACAGGATGACGAATATCCCGCCAAAGAAAAGGATGAGGCGGGGGATGAGATGCGATTTGGAGGAAAGGGTCCCACGCTGATGGTTGGATGTTGGCATTTGGTGATTGTCCCGGCGGCGGGGTTCGGTGTCTTTGTTGGTTTTTGTCCGACGATGCCAAGGCATTTGGATTCTCTATGGAGTATTTGGGTTTCGTGAGCTGTAGGTGAGTTAGATCACATCCACCCAAGCTTGGATCAGTTTGATGGAGCACATTTTTCTGGCCAACAAGAAGAAGACCACAGAATGATGCCCGTGCATCATTCGAGGATTTCGACGCAGATGGCCTGGAAAAGGTGCCCAAGCATGCCAGAAGTAACACTCTTCCAGAGATGGAACCAATTGAACTTGGTTTTGTCCGCCCTGACGGTGTTGCCTTTGCCTTGTGGTGTGACGGCACCACGGCGCCAAACGCGCCTTGTCAGCGCGAACACTCCCGGCGTTCAAACGATTCAAGGTTGGGTAGACGTGCTCTAGCCTAAAAAGCAAGCAAAACAATACGCAAGCCAAATATAGATAAAATTTTATTCAATTATTTTGTATTTGGTATATAAGAAAAAAACTATCAATCTAAATATACGTTACGTCATCATTGTTATTTACGATTCCCCTGAGACACTTAGGTCTAGTAGTATCCAAGAAGTGGAGCTCTAAATGACCGAAGCGGTGTCAGGAAACAGAAGTTTCGCCGTTGATTACTCGTCGAGCCGCGAACGAAATTCGAATCCGACCGAACAGATAGAACAATTTCGGACGGAGAGAAAAGAAAATGTCGCGGAAACTGTCGGGCGTCAGGCCGACTTCAGCACGAGCCGGGCAGAAGCCCTCTCCCGTCAGGCCGAGCAGCTAGAAGAGCGCGCGCAGCGTCGCCTTGAGAGCAAAGGTCTCGGACGCAACCTCGATATCACGGTCTGATCGAGGTTTTGCAGCAATGCCATAGGAGTGAAGAGTTATGGCAGGTATTGAAGGAACTGGATCAGCGGCCCAAAGTGCCGCCAATGTTCGCAGCGAATTAGCCACGAATGCTATCCGCGAGCAAAATCAACAGGAGCGTCAAGTCGCATCCCTGCTGGAGAAAGCTCAAGATACAAATGAACAGCAAAAACGCGAGACCCGCGAAATTCCGGGCCTCGGGCGAGCGGTCGATATTTCTGTTTAGTCTTCGGCGCCTCTTCCGAAGACGTTATGGGACTGCTCCGATGGTCCCCTCTAAAACTTTTGCCCTGCATGCCGAACATGCAGGGTTTTTTTAGTTTTCCCGCTGCACGGTCATCGCAGCGGTAATGAGGTCTTTTGCCTCCTTGGATGCCCATTCCGCCGGACCGTACATCGTCCCGACTTCACATCCGCTTGGGCCGACCAGAATTGTAGTTGGTAGGCCTGTTGCCCTTGCCTTCGCGCGAAGGTCTTTCAAAATCCCGTTTGAGGAATCGTGATAGTAGGTAAGATCTGTTGCCCCAACTTCTTTCAGAAAGGCTTTTGGCTTTTCCGGCCCGCCCCGGTCCAGATTGATGGCGACAACTTCAAAATCATCACTTCCCATTTCGACTTGAAGCTCATTGAGAGCGGGCATTTCCTTTCGGCATGGCGCGCACCAGGTGGCCCATAAATTGACAAGAACAGTGCGATTGGCAAAGTCAGCCATCCGCACCGGTTCGTCGTTCGCCCCTTTAAAAACCAGTTCATCGAGCTTAAGTGGGTTCTGTGCCGGCAAAAATGCGGCCACTTCGCCCTTGGAAAATGGTTTGGCCGCTTTGGCAGCTGCCAGTTCAACCGTACAGCTTTGCGCATTGCTGATATTGCCACCAGGGGCCGCTATCACGTATACCGCCGCAGTGGCGACAGCAGCACCGGCAAGGCCAGCGATAATCGTTCTGCGTTTTGTGCCAGATCCGGTTTCAGTCGGCTTCGTCATTCTATTTCGTCCTCGCAAGGGGCAGAGGTTAAGGGACAGGGCATGAGCAATCGCATGTGGGGCGGCCGGTTCGCCGAAGGACCAGATGCTATCATGGAGGAGATTAACGCCTCCATCGATTACGATCGCAAATTATATAAGCAAGACATTGACGGCTCGAAAGCCCATGTTCGCATGCTCGCAGACCGGCAAATTGTCACGTCCGACGATGCCGATAAGATCGTTCAAGGTCTAGACACGATCCTGTCAGAGATCGAAGGCGGCGATTTCAAGTTTTCGCGTGCGCTTGAAGACATTCACATGAATGTTGAAGCACGTCTGGCAGAGCTGATCGGCCCGGCTGCGGGTCGTCTTCATACGGCTCGGTCCCGGAATGACCAGGTGGCGACAGATTTCCGCCTTTGGGTGCGTGATACGCTGGACACACTGGACGAGCAGCTGACCGATCTCATGCAGGCATTGGCTGAAAAGGCCGAAGCGCATGCAGGCGATGTTATGCCGGGCTTCACGCATCTGCAGTCTGCCCAGCCGGTGACTTTTGGTCATCACCTTCTGGCCTATGTGGAAATGTTTGCACGAGACCGCGGCCGCGTGCGCGACGCTCGCAAGCGAATGAATGAGTGTCCGCTTGGTTCGGCTGCGCTTGCTGGAACGTCTTTCCCGATTGATCGCAAAATGACCGCAGAAGCGCTGGGCTTTGATCGCCCGACAGCCAATTCGTTGGACGCGGTATCTGATCGTGATTTCGTTATCGAAGCCTTGTCTGCGTCTTCACTGGTTGCCATGCATTTGTCACGGTTGGCAGAAGAAATCGTCATCTGGTGTTCCGCGCAGTTCGGTTTCGTGAAGCTGTCAGACAAGTTCTCGACTGGCTCATCGATCATGCCGCAGAAGAAAAATCCGGATGCCGCTGAACTCGTTCGGGCAAAAACAGGCCGGATTTATGGCTCGCTGCAGGCACTTCTTGTGATGATGAAGGGCTTACCGCTCGCCTATTCCAAGGACATGCAGGAAGACAAGGAACAGGCTTTTGACGGGCTTGCCAGCACGTCTTTGGCTCTCGCCGCCATGACGGGCATGGTCAAGGACCTTGAGCCGGTTACCAAAGCCATGAAGAAGGCTGCCGGATCCGGTTACTCCACGGCTACGGATCTTGCTGATTGGCTGGTGCGGGTTCTTGGTCTTCCCTTCCGCGATGCCCACCATGTGACGGGAAAGATTGTTGGGCTTGCAGTTGAAAAGGGTGTTGAACTCCACAAGGTCTCTTTGGAAGAGATGCAAGAGGTCGAGCCAAAGATCACGCAAGATATCTTTACGGTCTTGTCCGTGGATAAATCTGTTCGCAGCCGGACGAGCTACGGCGGCACATCCCCGGTTAATGTCCGCAAACAGGCGCGCAAGTGGCTCAAGGAGCTGGAAAAGGCCAACAAGGCCTGAGGATTTCAACTTGCAGGCTTGTCGTAACCGGCAAGCCATGCGAGGAGTTGAGCCAAGACATCGGGTTGATCTGTTGAGGAAGTGGCATGTCGGAAAAAATTGGAACGCGGATCGTGTTGGCCTGCGCGGTTGTGGCGGCTTTGGCTGTCTCGGGCTGCGGTCGAAAGGCCCCGCTGGATGTTCCGACAGCCAAGCCGGTTGAAACGGCCCCTGCCACGAACGATGGACCGGTAACAGCAGAAAGTCAGATTAATACGCCAGAAGAGCCTGTGACCTCTTCCAACGGCTTTATTCTGGACGCTCTGATCCGCTGAATTTCTGGCGAAGTTAAGCCAAGCCAAGCAGGACACTCTCCGTGCATCATTTCCAATACAAGAACGGCACACTTTTCGCCGAAGACGTCTCGGTTGAGGCAATTGCCGAAGAAGTTGGCACACCGTTCTATTGTTATTCGACCGCTACGCTGACCCGGCACTATGAGGTCTTTTCCTCTGCCTTTGTCGGGATTGACACGCTGGTTTGCTATGCCATGAAGGCTAACTCAAATCAGGCCGTGCTTCGCACCTTGTCCGATCTTGGGGCGGGCATGGATGTTGTCTCTGAAGGGGAGCTCCGGCGGGCGCGTGCAGCTGGTGTTCCAGCTGACCGGATCCTGTTTTCCGGTGTTGGCAAGACAGAGGCCGAACAGGCGTATGCGCTGGATCAGGATATCCTGTGCTTCAACGTTGAATCCGAACCGGAACTCGATCAGCTTTCTCGTGTCGCAAGCCAGATGGGCAAGACCGCGCGTGTGTCGCTGCGGATCAATCCCGATGTTGATGCCAAAACACATGCGAAGATTTCAACGGGTAAAGCAGAGAACAAGTTTGGCATCTCCTGGCGTCGTGCGCGGGAGGTCTATGCCCATGCTGCGAAACTGCCGGGTATTCGGGTGTCCGGCATCGACATGCATATCGGTTCCCAAATCACCGAATTGCAACCCTTTGATGATGCGTTCGGACGTTTGGGTGAGTTGATTGCCGATCTTCGCTCCGATGGTCATGCAATTGATCACATCGATCTGGGAGGCGGTCTCGGAATTCCTTATGTCGCGGATAATGATCCGCCACCGCATCCGGATGCCTATGCGCAAGTGGTCAAGAAGCATGTCGACAAGCTCGACTGCAAGATCGTCTTCGAACCGGGCCGGTTGATTGCTGGCAATGCGGGCATACTGGTTTCCAAGGTCATTTACCTCAAAGAAGGTGATGACAAGCACTTCTTGATCGTCGATGCCGGGATGAACGACCTCATTCGTCCAACGCTCTATGATGCTTATCATGAGGTTCGCCCCGTTCGCGAACCGGCGGATGATACACCGCGCATGACAGCCGATGTTGTGGGTCCAGTTTGTGAAACCGGCGATTATCTTGCCCAATTGCGTGAGTTGCCGCGCCTTCAATCGGGTGATTTGATCGCGGTTTATTCCGCTGGTGCTTACGGTGCGGTTCAATCGGGCACCTATAATTCGCGCCCATTGATTCCAGAGGTCCTTGTCAATAAGGACGAGTTTGCGGTCATTCGCCCCCGGCCTTCCTATGATGAAATGATCGGAATTGACCGGATTCCGGACTGGCTTACGCGATCTTGACTGAATATGAGGGCACTTTTGCTCTCCTTTGCCTTGCCCCCGGCGGCATCATGCCTCACCTTATTGGGTGTGACCGGTGCCGCTGGCCCTTGCGTGTTTCTTAAGGGCTCAGCCCTGACACGTGAGATGGAGGCGGTTTTTGACCCGCGAAGCCAACGACCCAGAGACGTCCAAGCCGCGCCTTGATGCGCAATCCATTACGCAGCGCTTGAACCGCATTATCGGCCAAAGCCGGTTGGCTCTGTTCGTGGAGCGGCTGTGGCGCGGTGTGTTTCCCGGAATTGTTGTTCTCTCCTTCTTTGTCGGTTTGTCTTGGTTGGGCTTCTGGACCCTTCTGCCGGGATGGCTGCGCGTTCCGATCCTTCTGGCGTTCCTGGTGGGGTTTGTCTGGTCTTTGAAAGGGGTGCGAAGCCTCGCTTGGCCAACCCGCGAAGAGGCACTTGCCCGCATTGAAACAGACAGTGGTGTCGACCACCGGCCCTTGACGTCTTACGAGGACGACTTGTCCTTTGGCGGGAATGATCCGGCCAGCCGCGCGTTGTGGTCACTTCACAAGAAGCGCCTGGAAAACAAACTCGATCAGATGCGGGCCCGTGCTCCGAATCCGAAGGCCTATCGGCTTGACCCGTTTGCGATGAGAACTGTTGCCACAATGCTCTTGGTGGTTGGTTTTTTTGCCGCAGGTAACCAGCATTGGAGCCGTTTGGGAACAGCCTTTGAAAATCCATTCAAAGAGGAAAGCATCCCAACGCGTCTGGATGCATGGGTTACTCCGCCGCTCTATACAGGCGAGCCGCCGGTTTACCTCACAGGAGAAAGCGCGGCTTTGCGAAAGCCGGGCGTGCCAGTCTCAGTGCCTGAAGGGTCCGTTGTTACAGTTCGGGCTCAGGGCTATAGCGATCTTCAGGTTGAATTTGCTGATGCTGCGAGTGGTGGGCGCTCTCCGGTGCTTCCGCCGGAGGCAGAAGGTGTCGATGTTGACCGTCCGGATCTTCCCTATGAGGTGGAAGTGACACTTGATGCGTCGGGAACTGTCGATCTGGTTCGGGGAACTGAAATCTACAAGCAGTTTGCGTTTTCTGTTCGCGCTGATGACGCACCGGAAATCCGCCTGACGGACGATCCGGAAGAACAGCTCAGCGGAGCTTTGAAGTTCTCTTATCTGGTGAAAGACGACTATGGCGTTGTTTCTGCAGAGGGAAAACTCTCACCTGCTCCAGAAGCTCTGCGTAGCGGCAAAACACCGCGCCCACTGGTTGAAGCCCCTCAGTTTCCACTGTCCCTTCCTCCTGTGACCGGGACAGCGAAAACAGGCGAGACCATTCGGGACCTGACATCGCACCCATGGGCTGGGCTTGAAGTTGATCTCGTGTTGTCGGCCCGCGATGAAGCGGATCAGGAAGGAACATCTCCAGCTTATCGCCTGACCTTGCCACAACGGCTCTTTCGAAAGCCGCTCGCCCGGGCCATTGTGGAGCAGCGCCGGGATCTTGCGCTGGATGCAAACAATCATCTTCAGGTGATTACCGCCTTTGATGCCTTGATGCTGGCACCGGAAAGCTTCGGTGTAGAGCCACGTGTATATCTCGGGATGGATTTTGCCTATCGGCAGGTCATCGCTGCTTCCACGGACGACGAGTTGAAAAACCTGTTGCCCGTACTGTGGGATTTGGCACTGACAATCGAAGATGGTGACCTTTCAATGGCTGAGCGGGCGCTGCGAGATGCTCAGGAAGCCCTCCGCAAGGCGTTGGAAGAAGGGGCGAGCGACGAGGAGATTGCCCGTCTTACTCAGGAGCTGCGCGAAGCGCTTAATGAGTATATGCAGGCTCTTGCAGAGCAGATGAAGCGCAACCCTCAAGCCATGCAGCCGTTTAATTCCAATCAGCAGTCCATGTCCCAGCAAGATCTGTCGGAGATGTTGGACCGGATTGAGGAACTGGCGCGCACCGGCTCGCGGGACGCTGCGCGGGAGCTGCTTGCCCAGATGCAGCAGATGCTTGAGAACCTTCAAGCGGGCCGTCCGCAGATGATGCCGCCGGACGGCATGGACGGTGAAATGATGGAAATGCTGAATGAACTCAGCGAAATGATCCAGAAGCAACAGCAGCTTATGGATCAGACCCATCAGTTCAATCAGCAACAATCTCCCAATGGGCAGCAACAACAGGGCCAGAACCGCCCGGGCCAGCAAGGTCAGCAGCAACCCGGCCAAGGCAATCAAATGACCGCCGAGCAACTTCAGCAGATGTTGGACCAGCTCCGTCGGGGGCAGGGCAACCTTGCGCAGCAGTTGCAAGAGCTGATGGATCAACTTGGCCAAAATGGTGTCGGTGAAAATCAGGCATTGGGTGAAGCGGGTAAGTCTATGGGAGATGCCCAGCAATCGCTTGGTGATGGCCAAGGCGAGCAGGCGCTTGGTCAGCAGGGGCAGGCATTGGAATCGCTTCGTCAGGGCGCGCAAGGCCTTGCTGAACAGATGATGGGGCAAGGCAATGGGCCCGGAATGGCCCAAGGCCCGTCTCCACGCGATGAGGATCCACTGGGCCGGCCACGTCGCTCGGAAGGACCGGACTTTGGCAATCGTGTAAAGGTGCCTGATGAGATTGATGTGCAGCGGGCCCGTCGAATTCTAGAAGAGTTGCGCCGCCGGTTCTCTGATCCGAGCCGCCCTCAGATCGAATTGGACTATCTTCAGCGATTGCTGAAACGTTATTGATGCAGACCTACTTTCCAAGGTCCAGCCAACAAAAAACCCGGCCATTGGCCGGGTGAACCTCTTACCCATCACCGATTGGTGACGGTTCAGGCGTAACGCCGTGTCTCTTCTGGCATGTTGCCAGCAAGTGCGACGCGAACTGCCTTGCGAATGTCTGCCAGAGAAAACGGCTTGGTGATGATGTCCTGAACAAGACTGTCCAAACCATTGGCCCGTTCTCTTTGATCGGCAAACCCGGTCATGAGAAGGATTGGAAGATCGGGAAAATCCCGCGCTGAATGCAGAGCCAGCGCAATACCGTCCATCACCGGCATCTTGATGTCGGACAAGAGCAGGTCGAAATTGCCTTTGTTGCGGGTGAGGGATTCCACGGCCTCGCCGCCGTCCTCGACGGCTTCGACCTGATGGCCATCCAGCTCCAACGCCCGTTTTACAAAGCTGCGAACGGCTTCGTCATCTTCAGTCAGAAGAATGCGTGCCACATTCACTCTCCCTTACTTTCCTCGGCTCCGTCCGTTTCCGGTTGGACCACATACCCGATAAAGGGCAACTGTCTCCAGGCGTGACCCATGTCCATGCCGTATCCAACGACAAACTTGTCCGGACAGGCAAAGCCAACGAAATCGGCAGATATCGCGGCTTTTCGGCGTTCCGGTTTATCCAGCAAGGCTGCGACTTGCACGGACCGGGCACCACGTCCCAACAAACGGTCACGGGCGAACTTGAGTGTTCTGCCTGATTCGAGGATATCATCGACCAAAATGATATCTCTCCCGTTAACATCACTCTCTACATCGCGAAGGACCCGAACTTCCTCGGATCCTACAGTTCCCGCACCGTAACTGGAAAGATGGATAAACTCCATCTCCGGCGCAAGACCTGCACGGTGCATTTCGCGCACCAAATCGGCTGCGAAAATAAAACTGCCCTTCAATACAGCCACAACAAGGAGATTTTGTGGTTCTGTTCGGGCGATTTCTTGAGCAAGGTCAGAAATTCTGGTTGCGATGGTTTGTTCGTCGAAGAGAATATTGATGTTTGGTGTCATGTCACTCGAGTGCGAGTTGGCGTTTGTCGCGATCAATAAATCGGACCTGGATATCGGCGGCACCCGGTGGCGGGTCACTTAAAATAGTTCGAAACCGAGTTTGATCCAATGGGTCAAGTGCCCGTGTCCGTGGTTCTACGGTCCAGGCATAGATCTCCTGTAAATCGGTTCCGCGAATAGACAAGCGAATGGCCGGTAACTGATTGCGTTCGCTCAACAAGTTGCGAATTGTGCCCTCAACAACAAGCACTGGCTTGCCGCCTTCCTGATCGGAAAAGGTTCTCAAGTCCCCAAATTCCAGACCACGAAGATTGATGTCCATGCCAATCATTTCAAAAAAACTGGCAAGATCAGGCGCCTGTTTGACAACCGACCCCCTCATGACGAACACGAGCGCACACAAGACAACGCAGCCCACGAGAACAGAAACGCTACCGACGCGCCCGAAATTGATTGCTGCCAGAACCCTTCGTGTTCGCGCAAAACTTTGCTTCTTGAATTTGTCGGGATTGATCTTGATTTTGGGCCGATGGGCGCTGGCTTCTATGTCTTGCCCATCACCTTCTTCCTCGTCATCGGCGTCAAATGCAGCCTCGTCGGCATCCGCATTGGCCGCTTCATTGAAAGCGCCATCATTGGCCGCATCCTCAAATCCGTCATCGGGCGCAGACTGTTCAGCGGCATTGTCCTCCTCCCACGCTGTTTCATCAGCTGATGAGGCGTCTTGCGCGGGCGGATTGGGCTCTGTGTCCTCAACAGGCGGGTCATTTGGAGAGACGAACCAGCGATTGCTGCAGCGCGCGCACTTCACACTCCGCCCTTCGGCTCCGAGGGCTTCAGCCTTGATGTCGTAGGATGTCCTGCATTCCGGACATTTGATCTTCATATTGAGAAGACCCTTTCCAATTCATCCATTCGGCCCTGGCAATCTTGCCAGTCGGCACGGCTGTCGTCATCAATTTCCGGCATGGTATATGGGCGCAGCTTCAATTGCCATTTGCAGGCTGCATATAGAAGGACATTTATATGATTAATGAAGCGTTAACGCGAGCGGTTTAGCTTGGCCGCAGATCCAATGGAGAAACGACGTGATCCGCTTTGAAAATGTCGGATTGAGATATGGAATGGGGCCGGAAATCCTGCGAGATCTCTCGTTTGAGATCGGACCGCAGTCTTTTCAATTCCTGACCGGACCGTCAGGGGCCGGAAAAACCAGCCTGATCCGCCTCTTGTTCATGTCTCTCAAGCCGACACGCGGCTTGATCAAGGTCTTCAACAAGGATCTTAGCCAGATTACAAAGCAGGATATCCAGCCGCTGCGCCGCAAGATTGGTGTGGTTTTTCAAGATTTTCGATTGCTGGATCACCTGACCACTTATGAAAACGTTGCCTTGCCGTTCCGTGTGCTTGGCAAGGAAGAGCATGAATACCGTGCGGATGTGGTAGAGCTATTGAAGTGGGTTGGCCTTGGGGATCGCATGCATGCAATGCCGCCGGTTTTATCTGGCGGAGAAAAGCAGCGCGCGGCTATTGCGCGCGCGCTGATTACGCGTCCCGAAGTGTTGTTGGCAGATGAGCCGACCGGTAACGTGGACCCACCACTTGCCAGACGTTTGCTCCGGCTGTTCATTGAGTTGAATAAACTGGGGACATCGGTGGTTATCGCCACGCACGATATCGCATTGTTGGAGCAGGTAAACGCCCGGCGCATGGTTTTGGCCGATGGCCGACTGTCCGTTTTTGATTAGGTTTTAAATGTCAGGCACAAAGCGCACCCCTCCTCCCAAGGGCCCGAAAGGCCCCGCGCGGAAAACGCCCGTGGGCAGCCGATTGGCGTCCGGGGTTCGGCGTGTTGTGCCAAAAAGACACGTTGCAGACGACACAAAGCTGCGCCCGTCTGCTCCCATCGTTCCGCCGCAATCTGTAGCCGGGCGGGCGTTGACACTCGTTGTTGCTATCATGTCGTTTCTGGCCTGCTTGACAGTTGGCGCGGTGTCTATTGTCTGGGAGGCTGCGGATGCTTGGCAAAACGATCTGGTCCGGGAAGTGACCATTCAGATCCGCCCGATTGAGGGCGTTGATATGCTCAAGGAAATCGACAAGGCTGTCGCACTCACTCAGGAGTTTCCCGGGATTGGCAGTGTGCATGCGCTTTCCGATGACGAGACGAATGCGCTTTTGCAGCCTTGGTTGGGAGAGGGGCTGGATCTTGACAGTTTGCCAGTTCCACGCCTCATTCAAATTCAGGTGGATGATCCGGCAGCGCTTGAGTTGATCCAACTGCGCACTGCGCTGTCTGAAAGTGTCATCGGGGCGAGCATTGACGATCACTCTGTTTGGACTTCTCGCCTGTCAGCCATGGCAGGGGCTGTCGTTCTGGGTGGGTTTGGTATTCTGGCCCTCGTCATGGCCTCTATGGTGCTCAGTGTCGTTTTTGCCACGCAATCGGCCATGGCTGGCAATAAGGACGTGATTTCCGTGTTGCATCTTGTGGGCGCGGAAGACGCGTTTATCGCTCGCGAGTTTCAACGCCACTTCCTTGTGCTCGGACTGTTGGGCGGTATTTCGGGAGGAATATGTGCGATATTCGGGTTCGTTGTTCTGGATGTTTTGACGCGTGAGAGCATCGGCAACGCCGGATCAGATCAGCTGTCAGCCCTCTTTGGATCGGTATCCGTTTCATTGCCGGGGTATCTCGGGGTTATCGGCGTTGTGTTTGTGGTTGCGGTTCTGACGGCCTTGACGTCCGGCCTCGCAGTTCGCGCAACACTGGCGAAGGCGGATTAGCGGTAAAACTACGACTTGACTCAAATTCCGAACAATCGGGTATCATAGAGCACCATGATTCGAGCGGAGCCTCCCGGGTCTGACGAGTTCAGAACCGACCCCGACCCAAATCACAGCGGTGTCTGCGCCAGCCCTTATGAAGACGCAAGCGGAGCGGCCGCAGCCGGGAAGACCGGCGGCCTGCGAAAAGGATATGTTCCGGGCAGAAAATGCCTTGCGTGCGTGCTTGGATTTATTGTCGTGGTCGGGCTTGTCATCGGAAGTTTTGCGTCTTTTGCTGAACGGGTTGCGACGATTGAGACCCCGAGAGACCCTCGGGCGGATGCCATTGTCGTTCTGACAGGTGGCAAGGAACGGATTTCCAAGGCGATGCGGTTGCTTGAGAAAGGCCGCGCGGAGCGGTTGTTGATCTCTGGTGTCCATCCGGGCTCAAGTGCTCGGCAAATCGCGCAGGCAACCTCTTCGGACCTGCCGCTTTTCACCTGTTGTGTTGATCTGGACCGGGCGGCACTCAACACGTTGGGAAATGCAACGGAAACGGCCTCCTGGGTCGCCGAGCACGAGTTTGAGACGCTCTTGGTGGTTACCAGCGCCTATCATTTGCCGAGAGCCGAGCTGGAATTGGCGGAGGTTCTTCCAAATGTTGGGCTTCTGCCCTATCCCGTTTTCTCTTCAGAGCGGGATTTGACTGCTTGGTACAGCAGCTTTGATACGTTGAAGCTTCTCATGCGCGAATATGTGAAGTATACCCTCGCCCGGTTACGCATCACCTATGATCGGTTGATTGGCTAAAGGTCATCACGGGCATATTGGATGTGAGGATGCCACAAGGTTGCCGATAGGCCGAGGTCTCATGCTTCTTCTGCGCTCAGCTCTGTTTCAGATCCTGTTCTATTCGATCACGCTCATTTACATGATTGTGCTCTCTCCGGTGATGTTGCTTCCTCAGCGCTGGGGCTGGTGGATCCTGCCGTTTTGGATGAACACAATGTTGTTCTTGATGCGCGTTGTGGCGGGGCTCAAGGTCGAGTTTCGCGGTAAGGAGCATGTGACGAACGGTGGTTACATTGTGGCGATGAAGCACCAGTCAGCGTGGGAAACGGTGACTTTGGCGCAGTTCTTCCGGCGGCCAACCTTCATTTTGAAGCGTGAGCTACAGTGGATCCCGCTCTTTGGGTGGTACACTTGGAAGTTCGGTCAGATCCCGATCAATCGCGGCAAAAAATCCGAGGCACTGGCTGCCATGATGGTGTCGGCGAAGAATGCGATTGCGCACAATCGTCAGATCATGATTTTCCCGGAAGGTACGCGCCGGCCTGTGGGGGCTGAGCCGAAGTACAAATACGGTATTGCGCACCTTTACAAGGAACTGAAATGTCCTGTTTTGCCTGTCGCGCATAATGCCGGCGTTTATTGGCCGCGCGCCTCGTTTCTTGTTTATCCGGGAACGGTAGTTGTCGAGTTCTTACCGCCAATTGAGCCCGGTCTTGCAATGGATGAGTTTCATCCAAAGCTTGTCGATATTATTGAGACAGCCAGTGACCGCTTGGTTGAAGAAGCCCGCGCTGCCGGGGCTACTTCCCCGGTGTTGGATCGTGTGCCCACTCCAACTAAACCGACAGAAAGCGCCGCGGGATAATCAGGTCGTTGAATTCTCGGCATTCAGTTTGCGCGCCAACCACGAGACACCTGCATCATCAATGCCCAACTCTTCCAGATGGGCAGCGGTGTTTTGAACATATTCAGGGTTTTCACCTGATTGTCCGACAGCGCCGCTTACTATTTCCAGCTGGGTTTCGAGCGCCAATGCGCCAGCATATTGGGCATGCTCCCGATCAACGATGTAGGTGAGTGCCTCTACCGTTTCACCCGTATCGAGGCGAACCTTGCGCCATTTCTCAAGGTAAACCATCGTCGCCTGCTCACGCTCGCGCAGATAGGTAATGGTTTCTTCGCGGTCATCAGCGGTGACTTCGAAAGCCATGCCGCGGCAGGCCCCTCCCCGATCAAGACCGAAGACGAGGCCGGGGCGTTCCTGTGTGCCGCGATGGACCCAGGAATAAACGCACAAGGACCGATGGGCACCGCGCAAAAGGGCTGGCCGCGCATTCACATGCTGAAAACCGGGCTTCCACATCAAAGACCCGTAGCCAAATACCCAAAAATTGCTCATATCATCCCATTCGCTTCCATTCCCTGCGGGACATAGCAACGCCATATTCAAGATGCAATGCCAGTCCCGATGTGTCGCTGATTAGAAAGCAATATGTCATGACATCCGCTTCCGAGACCCCGATCAAGAAAACCGCCCCACGGATCATGATGCTTGGGATCATTGTCATTATAGGTGTCGGGCTCTGGTCTGGGGCGTGGATGTATGGGCGGACTGTGGTGGCCGACCAGATGGATCAGCAATTGGCTCAGATGGCTGAAAATAATCTGGAAGTTACCTGCCGGGAGCGCACAATCAGCGGCTACCCGTTTCGTTATGAAGTTCGGTGCGAAAACGTTGAACTCATAAACGCCTCTGGTCAGCTGATCCAACTTGGCAAGGGACGTGGTGTGGCGCTTGTCTACAATCCATGGCATGTGATTGTGGAAATTGACGGCCCGCTGACCGTTCAAAATGCCGAAGACTCCTCCACCGGTGCCTGGATTTCCGGTTCTTGGGAGTTGGCACAAACCAGCATTCGTTTGGGAAATGATGGACTGCGGCAGTTGGACGTGGTGGTTAGTAAACCTGCTTTTCAAGCTGCCAACCTTGAGGCTCCGGCTGATGTTCGTTCGGACGAACTGACGTTTCATATGCGCAAGGTGCCGGAAACAGAGGCTGATCTCGATCTTTATGTGTCTACGAAGCAGTTGTCGGGTCAGCTCTTGCCGGACACTCTTCCGCTTTTCGACACTGTGTTTCAGCTGCGAATCGCCAATGGATTTCAACTGATTGAGGGTAGGAGCGTTGCTGATCTGCCGCGTCTGGAAGATGGCAGCATTCCGTTCCAACTCTCGCGTGTGTCTCTGGCTGATGGGGACAGCAGCCAGATATCGGTGTCTGGCGAGATGCGCCTTCACCGCAATGGCACCTTGTCCGGTGATCTGGAACTGGAAATTCTGGGGCTTGATCAGATCTCGAGCTTGGTCGAGCAGCATGCTCCGGAAGCTGCATCCGTGCCAGCTATCTTAAAGGGAGCGTCTGATGCACTGGGGACTGCGGAAACAGCTGAAAACGGTGCAGAAATCGTTCGGTTGCCGATCACATTGAAAAACGGCAACGCCCGGATCGGGTTTCTTCCGCTAGGGCAATTGCCTGTAATTTCCATTCCGGGTCTTTAAGGCCGGGTCGCCATCCGGCTTACTCGGAAGCAACCCGGTCAATCGGGATCAGGTAACTCTTGCAGTGATCAGGCTCTGCGATTTTCTCATAGAGAGCGACCGCTGGCATGTTCTTGCCTGGAACCAGCCAGCGTAAATGCAGCCAGCCTCGTTTATGCCCCTCGTCGACCAGTGATTCGATCATTTTGCGGCCAATGCCTTGCTGGCGTTGATCCGGGTGAACATAGATGTCGTCCAGCTGGCCGATGCGTAACCCGGTGATCAGCTCTGGCATGTCAAAATAAACCGCAAACCCGATCAAGGCATCGCCCGCAAATGCGCCGATCACTTCGGCATTCTTGTCGTTCAAGATCCGCTCTGCGTAAAACTCGTCCGGCCGGCGGGGTGCACCGCGCTTCAACGCCTGCGCGTTTTCCGCAATAAGTGGCGCGAGCTGATGGGCGTCGTTCATGCCAAGCGTGCGGATATCAATCGTGCTCATGAAAACTCCGAAAGTGTTCGGTCAAACTGTTGGTGTGCAAGATGTCCCAAAAACACACTGACAATCAAGCCGATAACAAAAGAGCCCTTGCGGAAACTGACTTGTCCCGGCTATGCCGCTTGGATCTGAAATTTTGGGAACGCCAAGAAGTGACCCACATATGACCCACGAAGCAGCGCGCTTGCGCGCGACATTGATTGGCCTTACCGCCGTGTTGATGTGGGCCACCTTGGGCTTGTTTGGTGCCGGGTCTGGTGCTGTTCCACCCTTTTTGCTGAATGCATTGTGTTTCGGGTTCTCCGGTATCCTTGCAACGCTTTGGCTGGCCTTTACCGGCAAGTTGCATCTCATGAAACAGCCGATTGGTGTGATTGCCTTCGGAACAATTGGGCTCTTTGGGTTTCACTTCTTCTATTTCACGGCTATTCGCAACGCGCCACCGGTGGATGCAAACCTGATCAACTACATGTGGCCGCTGTTGATCGTTGTATTTTCAGCGGTGCTCCCGGGTGAATCTTTGCGTGTTCACCATGTGATTGGAGCTTTATTGGGCCTTGGTGGTGCTGTTCTTTTGATCACCGGTGGTGAAGGTGTGTCGTTTCAAAGTGGGGCCGGTCTGGGGTACGCAGCAGCGGTGACATCCTGTCTGTTCTGGTCCACTTATTCGGTCCTCTCCCGGCGGCTTGGGGCGGTTCCAACCGAAGCTGTTGCCGGGTTCTGCCTAATCACGGCAGGTCTCTCAAGTGTTTGCCATTTGGCACTGGAGGAGACGGTTTGGCCAAGTGGGCTGGTTGAATGGGGTTCGGTTCTGGCTCTTGCAGCATTTCCCGTGGGACTGGCGTTTTTCACTTGGGATGTTGGCATGAAGCGGGGTGATATTCAGGTTCTGGGTGCCGCTGCCTATTCTGCGCCCCTGCTCTCTACGCTCTTGTTGATTGTTTTCGGGTTTGGAGCGTTCACTTGGGTGATTGCAGTGGCCTGCCTCGCGATCACGCTTGGCGCTGTAATCGCAGCCAAGGATATGATTTTCCGGAGTAAAGTTCTAGATCCAGATTGAGCGGCCATCGTCAACGAGCGCTCCGGGAAAACAGAAACCCGCAAAGCGTGATCAGGATCCAGCTGACTTGGATCAGGGCCGAGCCGAGATTGAAGTCTCGCACCATTCTAATCAAGATGCAGCTCGCACCAGCGAGCATCAACAGGCGATATTGTTTGCTTTGCCCGCAAAGGTATCCGAATTGAAGCAAGGAATAGGCCGCCAGATAGGCTACGAAACCGGTTGTGCTTATCGTCAGCATGGCGATATCAAAATGGGTCATTGGATTGGTCTTGGCTGATTGAATGACCCTTTTTAGGCAATCAGCGCGGCGCGTTCGCGTTCATTCACTGTGAGAAAAGTGTTCACACCCCTCGGTCGGGTAAGCGGGTTGAGAATGGATGCTTCGGTTTTCGCCCTTCGAATGATTTCGCATTGCAAAAACTTCCTCTAGGGTGCGATTGAGTTTGTTAATCGCAGGACATCCCATGACTGAATTGCTTCGCCCGCGCCGGTCCGCCCTCTATATGCCCGGTTCCAATTCTCGTGCTTTGGAGAAGGCCAAGACACTGGATGTGGACTGTTTGATCCTTGATCTGGAAGATGCTGTGGCCCCGGATGTGAAGGCAGAGGCCCGGTCGCAAATCAAGGATGCGGTTTCTGCAGGCGGGTATGGCGACCGAGAGGTGGTGATCCGGATCAATGGTCTGGACACAGACTGGGCGGATGATGATCTGAAAATGGCGGTTGAAGCCAATCCGGATGCGATTTTAATACCGAAAGTCAACGCGCCGTCTGACCTTGAGCATGTCTCGCAGAAGCTGAAAGTGCTGGGGTGGAAAGAAGGCCTGAAACTTTGGGCGATGATGGAAACACCCCAAGCCATGCTGAATGCAGCGGCTATCGGCGCATGTGGGCGTGATCCAGCCGTGGGCCTGTCATGCTTTGTGATGGGCACCAATGATTTGGCCAAGGAAACCCGCGCGCAGCTGACACCTGGCCGTTTTGCGATGATGCCTTGGCTGATGACATGTGTAGCAGCCGCACGTGCCGGTGGGATCGATATTCTGGATGGCGTTTACAATGATTTTCAGGATTTGGACGGGTTTGCGGCTGAATGCGTGCAAGGTTCGGAAATGGGTATGGACGGCAAGACCCTGATCCATCCCAAACAGATTGACGCGTGCCACACGGCATTCTCGCCCTCTGAGGCTGAGGTTGATTGGGCGCGCAAGATCAACGCGATCTTTGATCAACCGGAAAACGCCAGCAAAGGTGCAATTCAAGTGGACGGCAAGATGGTTGAGCGCCTACATGCGGATATGGGATTGCGGGCAATCGCGATTGCAGATGCCATCGCCGCTCGCCAAAGCGCATGACTTAAGAGAGACACATGAAACTGTACCGGTTCATTACGGGTGTTGATGACAGCGAATTCTGTCACCGGGTCACACAGGCCCTCAACAAAGGATGGGAGCTCCAAGGCTCTCCTTCCCTTACCTATGACGCCACCCAAGGTCGGACCATTTGCGGCCAAGCCGTGACCAAAGAGGTAGATGGCGAGTATTCGCGGGACATCAAGCTCGGCGATTATTGACGGAAAGAAACCGTGAACGCGTCGAAAACGCGTTCATAAAACTGTGCAGCCACTGCACGGTCACTCGGCCCTTGGGCTGCAAACCGCGCAAGGCCCGGTGCTGCGTTGATCTCCAGCAGAATTGGTTGCCCATCGGCCTTTACGATCATGTCGACACCGGCATAACGCAAGCCAAGGCTGTTTGCAGCTCGTATGGCAGCGTCTTTGATGGTCAGCGGTGTGGGGCCGTCCAGAAGGTGCCCCTTGCCTCCCGAGGACAGATTGGCATTGGAAAGCAGAGCAATGACCTGACCTTTTTCCGGGACGCAATCCAATGACAGGTTCTGGCTAGCAAGGCATGCTGCGCATCTTGGATCGGCCAAAAGGCCCGCATCCAGCTGCTCAATCATGGTTTTGAGACTGCGCACCCCGTCGCCAGTTACGGTGGGCGGGGAGCGTTTGATCACGCCCAGCACCTCACCTTCCAGCACCAAAACGCGAAGATCTTCGCCGGAAATGGCCTCTTGCAAGAGCAATAAACGGTGATGCTCCAACAGGCGAGTGCAGGCGCTCTTTAGCTGTTCTGGCGTTTCCAGTCGTTCGACGTCTTGGCCCTCCTGCCCGGTGTTGGGCTTCAGGAAAACCGGAAACCCAACCCTTTCGGAGAACTGGATGGCAGAGTTTGATGCGTTCTTTCCGCTTAAAACGACGCCTTCGGGAATGATCAAACCGTCCGATTGAAACAGTTTGAGGCTTGCCGCCTTGTCGTCGGCAATTTCTGAAGCGCCGAGGGGATTCAGGTCAAAATGCGTGCCAAGAAAGAACCGTCGCTGACCCGCAGGGTTTTCCACGAGCCCGCTATGGCCGTAGTCATCTAGTCTGGTCAGCTTCAAGTTGTGGCGGGCGCAATACGCCTCCAACAAAGTCCAGACGAGGGATTGTAGGCGTGGCGGAGTGGTGGCCACTTGCGGTTTAGTTGCCCTGACGCTGGCGCGTGTTGGCCAGATAGTCGATGCGGAAGAGGTCCGGGTTGGTCGGACCGTTGGACACCACGTTGTAGACAGCGACAGAAGTGTCGAAACCTTGGGCGTCTGTTACGGTCCATTGCTTGAGTTCGTAGGTATCTGCCTCGAAAATCAGCGTCAGAATACCGGAATTGAAGGTTGTTTTGTCTTCCAGAACAACGGTGACAAGATCGGATTCCACGATGACATTCTGGATCGTGGCTTCGCTTTGCAGATTGATGTTTTCCGCCAGCAGGAACCGGAGCGGTGTCTGACCGAGCGGCCAGATGTCCTGTGTTGCAAGCTTCCGGTCTTTGACCGAGACTGACTTGCCGTCGGCGATAATGTCCAGTTTGGCAGGCGGACTGTAGTAGAACCGCACCTTACCGGGACGCGCCAGATAAAACTTGCCTTCCGACTGTGATCCGTCGGGTCCAAACTGCACGAAGTCGCCGTGCATTGTCTTTACCGAGTTAAAATAGGTGTTCACGTCGTTGAGGGTTTTTTTCTGCGTGTCCGTTAAGGCAAAGGCCTGAGCGGACAATGCGAGGCAGAGCCCGGCTACAGCAGAAATTTTCGTAGCGGCTTTTACAAGTGTGCGAAGAGGCATCATTCACCCTGTGATTCGATCCGGTGCCAACGGCTCCTTCATATAGAAGCCGTGTGGCAAAGCTTTGGCAAAATCAAGCAGGTTTGGTTCAGAAATCTTCCTCAACACCGTTTTGAACGAGGATTTCCCGTTTTCCGGCATGATTGGCTGCACTGATGAGGCCCTCCTGCTCCATCCGCTCAATCAGGGAAGCTGCCCGGTTGTAGCCAATGGACAGTCGGCGCTGGATGTAAGAGGTAGACGCTTTCTTGTCACGCAGCACAATGGCAACCGCCTTGTCGTATAGGTCGTTGCCATCACCGCTGACGCCAGCGGCCGCGCCGCCATCATAGGGGCTCTCGCCGCCGTCTTCCTCTTCTGTCACCGCTTCAAGATATTGCGGCGTGCCCTGCACCTTCAGGTGTTTGACGATTTCTTCCACTTCATCATCGGAGACAAACGGGCCGTGGACACGCTGGATGCGGCCACCACCGGCCATGAACAACATGTCACCCATTCCAAGAAGCTGTTCAGCGCCCATTTCACCAAGGATGGTGCGGCTGTCGATTTTGGAGGTCACCTGGAAGGAAATCCGGGTCGGGAAGTTGGCCTTGATTGTGCCGGTGATGACGTCAACGGATGGACGCTGAGTTGCCATGATAAGGTGAATGCCGGCGGCACGAGCCATCTGTGCAAGGCGCTGGATGGCCCCTTCAATATCCTTGCCGGCCACCATCATGAGGTCGGCCATTTCGTCGACGATCACGACGATATATGGCATTTGCTCAAGCGGCAGTTCCTCTTCCTCGTAAATCGGCTCCCCGGTATCGCGGTCAAATCCGGTCTGCACGGTCCGGGTGAAGTTCTCACCCTTTTCCAACGCCTGCTTGATGCGCGTGTTGTAACCGTCGATGTTTCGAACGCCCATCTTGGACATTTTCTTGTAGCGCTCTTCCATCTCGCGGACGGTCCATTTCAACGCAACAACAGCCTTTTTCGGATCAGTAACAACCGGAGTAAGCAGATGCGGAATGCCGTCATAGATCGACAGTTCCAGCATCTTTGGATCAATCATGATCATCTTACACTGGTCCGGATTGAGCCGGTACAGCAGTGATAAGATCATGGTGTTGATGGCAACGGACTTACCGGAACCGGTCGTGCCGGCCACCAGCAAGTGCGGCATTCGGGCCAGATCTGCCACTACACCTTCGCCATTGATTGTCTTGCCGAGGCCAAGGGCTAGCTTGGACTTTGATTTCTCAAAATCATGAGAGGCGAGCATTTCGCGTAAGTAAACTGTCTCCCGGCGCGCGTTAGGCAACTCAATCCCGATTGCGTTTTTGCCCGGAATAACGGCCACACGAGCGGAAATTGCGCTCATGGACCGAGCGATATCGTCAGCAAGGCCGATGACGCGGGACGACTTGATGCCTGGGGCGGGTTCCAACTCATAGAGGGTGACAACCGGGCCTGGGCGTACTTCCAGAATTTCGCCGCGAACGCCGAAATCTTCCAGAACACCCTCCAGAATGCGAGCATTTTGTTCCAACGCATCTGCCGAAAGTCCGGGTGTTTTGCTACCGGGTTTGGGCTCTGCCAAGAGGCGGAGCGGAGGAAGCTCGTAGTCTTCAGGGGCGCCCAGAAGTGACGGCTGGGCTTCCTGAACGGCCCGCTTGCCTTCCTTTGGACGGGGCGCAGGCGGTACAACCCGGCCCTTTTGCTCAATGTCCGGTTTTGGTCCGGCAATGCCAACCGGGATAGGTGGCTGATTGGTAGCGGCTGGTTGACCCGACACTTGCCCCTTGTCGATCAATAGCTCGTCCGGGTGGAAGGTCTCGCCTTCTTCACCGTAAGGCTCTGTCTCCTGATAGTCTTCTTCATAATCGCCCTGATGGGCTGTACGACGATCTGCTGTTGGTTCTTCGTAATAGTCGCCGAGCCCATCATCTTCTTCCGGCGGCATCAAACGAGCGGCGATGGCGCGTCGAATGGCGTTCAGGCGACCGCCTTTTTTCGGGGCTGGATCGTCTTCGAACTCTTCCTCATAGGTTTCATCCGCGTGATCGTAATCATCTTCATGGTGCGCTTGATCTGTTGTCGGTTGGCCCATCATCCGACGGAAGAATGCCACGATCATCAGGCTCCAGTGGCCAATCCAGCCGATGGTGGCACTGATCAACAAGCCGATACGAGACTCGCCGTCGTCTTCGTCTTCATCAAGGCCGAGATCTTCTTCCAGAGACCGGCCATGACCTTTGGGGGTGGAACGAGAGGATTTGGCAGGTGCATCCACGATGTCACCACTCATCCATCCCGCAGATTTTAAAAGCAGGAAGGCGGCAGGTACACCGAGGCCAAGCACACCCACTATGGTGGCGGCCCCTTCTGTCAGGTTTTGGGTCAGGGCACCGGGTAGCATATGAACGGCGTCGCCGAGGAAGCCGCCAAGGCCTGTCGGCAACGGCCAGCTTTCGGGCACGGGAAGCGCTGCCAGTGCACCGCCGGTTAGGGCTGTGCCAAGGACCCAGAAGAACAGTCGTTTGCTGCGAATGCCGGTTTCCAGACCGGCCAGTAACCGCCAGCCCCAAAAAACAACTGGGACCAGAAAGACCGCCGTTGCAAGACCAATGGTCTGCATCAAAATGTCAGCGACCATCGCACCGGGTGTGCCAAGGGCGTTTTGGGCTGGGTGGCCAGTGGCGTGATTGAGGCTTGGGTCATTCACGGACCAAGTGGCCAGTGCCGCTGCCAGCGCAGCTGCCAGTGCAATAACGCTCAAGCCAGCTGCGCCGACAAGATTTCGGCGCATGAACCGCTTGAGCGGACTTTCAGTATCCATCAGGTCGACGCTGGAGCGTCGGTTTGCTGTGCGTACGGTGCCCGCGCGCTTCATGCTGCACCTCCCAGCCAGTCGGCAAGTCGTTCCAAGGCGATAACTGTTTCGTCATAGGGGGCAACGAGGCCCACACGGATGTAATTTCTTCCCGGATTGCTGCCATCCGCCTGATCTGAGGCGAGATAGCTCCCGGGCAGCACTTTTACGCCCTTTTCAGCCCAAAGGGCTTCTGTCACCTTGACCCCGTCTCCCCATTTGGAAACGTTCAGCCAAAGGAAAAAACCGGCTTCCGGAGTGACCGGTCCCAAAATGGGGCCAAGAATGCGTTCGGCTGCCTCGAATTTTTCATTATAGAGGCGGCGATTTTCCTCAACATGCGTCTCGTCACCGTAGGCGCGCACCGCAACTGCCTGATGTGGCATGGGTACTTGAGGTGCAGCAAGTCCGCGAAATCTGGACCAGTTGGAGAGAAAATCGGGATCACCTGCAGCAAAGCCGCAGCGCAGCCCGGCGAGGTTGGAGCGTTTGGACAGAGAATTCAGAACAATAATGTTTGCAAAGTCTCCGCCCATGACCTTGGTCGCCTCCAGAATACCTGGTGGCGGGGTTTTGCGATAAATCTCCGAATAGCATTCGTCTGCGAAGATATAAAAGCGATACTGGCGTGCGAGTTTGATCAGTTTTTGCCAGTATTTGAGGCTGGCGACCGAGCCTTCCGGATTGGTTGGCGAGGCGATGTAAAAAGCAACGCAGCGGTCAAGAAGGTCTTCGTTCAGGCTGTCGAGGTCGGGCAGAAATTGACCATTTGGTGTTGCGTCCAAAAGAACGGCTTCTGCATCAGCTACATGCGCAGCTGCAGCGTAGGTCTGGTAAAACGGGTTGGGGAGAATCACCACCGGGTGATCCATCGGTTTGGCCAATTGATCGCGGGCGGCGATGGCACCGAAGGACAAGCCTTCGCGGGAGCCGTTGAGTGGCAAAACCCCACGCTCGGGGTCAATCATCCCGTCGAGATTATAACGTTTGTCGAGCCAACTCGCGATGGCCTGCCGAAATTCCGGTGTTCCGGTAATCGCTGGATAGCGGCTGAAACTTGCCAGATTTTCTGCCAAAACCTCACCCAGAAACGACGGCATGGCGTGTTTCGGCTCGCCAATGGTCATGGCGATAGGGGACAGGGCAGGCTCACGCCTGGCCAAAAGGCTTGCAAGGCGCTGAAAGGGGTTTGAACTCGGCAGGGCCGCACCGCGCCGATAGGCAATCGAAGTCTGGTCCATGAACTCAGCTTTTACTCAACAACATGCGTACGCGAAGCAGAGAATACCCGGCGTTTGGTTAAATGCTCTTTAACCATGGGGGCGGGTATTCGGTTTGTTTGGTAAAAGATGGATCGCCAGTTTTAGCAGGACGTTCTGGGTCGGCGTCTGCGATCAGAAGTCGACCGTCAGGCCCTTGATTTCCCAATCATCATATCGGGTTGGTTCCAGTCCGCCGCGGCCATCGACTTCCTTTTCCATGGCATTGTGCCGAGCGTCGATGTCCTTGCGCCGAGCTTCAGCTTCTTCCAAGGCGCGCTGGGCAGCCGGCGGCAAATCTTCGAATTTTTTCTTAGGGACGGCTGACACATCGGTCGCAAGGCTTGGTGCGGTTTGAGAATATGCACTGGTCTCGGGAGATTTTGTCTCATCCATCGCGATGGTTCCTCTGCCATATTTTCCTAATCTTGCGAAATGCACCAAACGTCACCAAATTTGGTGTGACATTGCGCTATATAGAGCGCGAACCAGTGAAACGAAACAGGGCACTCGGACACATCCATGAATTACATTCGCACAGGCATGCTTCTTGCCGCGATGACGGCGCTCTTCATGGGAATTGGTTTTATGCTCGGCGGGACTGGCGGCATGATGATCGCGTTTGCCGTGGCAGCCGCGATGAACGTGTTCAGTTACTGGAATTCCGACAAGATGGTGCTGCGTATGCACCATGCGAAGGAGGTGGACGCTCGCACGGCACCCGAGCTTTATGGCATGGTGGAACAAATGGCACGGGGCGCCAACATGCTGATGCCAAGGGTCTATATCATCGACAATCCGCAGCCGAATGCGTTTGCGACTGGCCGAAACCCGGAAAATGCAGCTGTTGCAGCCACAACCGGGCTTTTGAACATGCTATCGCGCGAGGAGGTGGCGGGTGTGATGGCGCACGAACTGGCGCATATCAAGAACCATGACACCTTGATCATGACGATCACCGCTACAATCGCTGGTGCGATCTCCATGTTGGCTAATTTTGCGCTGTTCTTTGGCGGGAGTGACAATCGCAACAATCCGCTTGGGTTTGTAGGTCTTATCTTGATGATGTTCCTTGCGCCGATGGCCGCCGGGATTGTTCAAATGGCGATTTCGAGAACCCGTGAATATTCGGCGGATCGAATGGGCGCGGAAATTTGTGGTAACCCGATTTGGCTGGCGTCTGCGCTTGCCAAGATTTCCGGCGGTGTTGCGCGTATTCACAATCAGGATGCCGAACACAATCCTGCAACTGCGCATATGTTCATTATTAATCCGCTTTCGGGCGAGCGCATGGACAATCTGTTTTCCACGCACCCGAACACACAAAACCGGATTAACGAGCTGCAAAAAATGGCTCAGTCGGGTATGCGCGGCAATGCAGACCCGTTTCGCCAAACATCCTATCACTCTGAGCCAGCATCTTCCGTGCAACAGCTAGGACCTTGGGGCGGGCGTGTTGGTGGTGATGAGCGGTCATCTGCACCGCCTCGCCGATCTGGTTCTGGTCGTGGATCTGTGCCACCAACGGGCGGCAACCGTCCGAAAGGGCCTTGGGGCTGATGCTTCTGACACGCTTGCGGAAGTGCAGCGTGTGACGTTAAAGACCTTAACTATGACACCGCGCCGTAGATATGTTTGTCTGCGGCGCTTGTGTTTTGCAGATAAAAACGCCGATTGGGGATTTCCTTGGCTCGTCCGTTCAAACCAAAGCAGAACAAAAAACCGCAAACGGACGCTCAGCGCCCGCAGGACAAGCCGGGCTTTGCCGCCCGCAAAGTGGCTGCCGATATTCTGGGAAATGTGGCTCATAAACATCGCCCACTGGATGGTGAGCTTGAATTGCAGTCCGGACATTCAGGATTTCGGGCGTTGGAGCCAAAAGACCGGGCGCTGGTGCGGGCCATTTTAGGAGCAGCCTTGCGTCACCGGGGTGAAATCTCGGAAATTCTGACGCGCTTGCTGGATCGCGATATCCCGGAAAAAACCGGCCGTGTGCTTGATATTCTTCACGTCGCGATCGCCCAGATGATTTATCTGGATATTCCCGACCGAGCGGCGGTATCGCTTGCTGTCGATCATGCATCTGCGGACAGCCGATCCCGTGTTTACAAGGGGTTGGTCAATGGGGTCTTGCGCCGTTTGGGCCGTGAGCGGGAGATGATGACGGAAGATCTCGATGGTGAGGTTTTAAATACACCGGAGTGGCTGTTCACGCGCTGGAGAGAGACTTACGGGGAGGAGACTGCCCGCAAGATCGCCGCCGCCCACCAACATGAAGCTGCGCTGGATATCTCAGTCAAATCCGATCCCAAAGAGTGGGCAGAGCGTCTTGAGGGAGTTTTGCTTGCCGGAAAGACCATTCGTTTGTCCCGAAAGGGCGCTGTTGATGGCCTTGCGGGATTTGAAGAAGGGGCATGGTGGGTTCAGGATTTGGCAGCGTCGCTGCCCGCGCGACTTTTGGGTGATGTCTCCGGGCAAACCGTAGCTGATCTTTGTGCGGCACCCGGTGGCAAAACCGCGCAATTGGCGGCGAGTGGCGGCAAGGTGACAGCTGTCGACATTTCCAAGGGTCGATTAAAGCGCCTCTCCCAGAATATGGACCGACTGGGTCTTTCCGTTGAAACGGTGGTTGCTGACCTTAGGAAATATGACCCGCCAGAGCCATTTGATGCGATCCTTCTGGATGCACCGTGTAGTGCGACGGGCACCATTCGTCGCCATCCTGATGTGCCGTGGTTGAAGCGGGAACGCGATATCGAAACTCTGGCAGAGATCCAGAAGGAATTGCTTGAGCGGGTTGCAGGTTGGCTGAAGCCGGGTGGTCAGATGGTCTACTGCACGTGTTCAATGGAGCGGGACGAAGGCGAAGCGCAGATTGAAGCGTTTTTGAAGGCGCATCCGGATTTTCGGCTTGTGCCGGTTGCAGGTGAGGAGATTGGGGGATTAAACGCTTGTATATCCCCGGAAGGCTATGTGCGAACCTTGCCGTTTCACAGTGTTGATCCAAATTCGGAACTTACTGGTCTCGATGGCTTTTTTGCTGCTCGCTTGCAACGCTCTTAACGCCGCATAAACTCTATTTTCGCAATACTTGATTAAAGGGAGTCCTCCCTTTGATTTTAGTTAATCGCGTCTTAATGAGGGCAAGCGCTATTTTTCGTCTGGGAAATTCCTTTTACCGGCTGGTGTTGTGACAATGGGAACGGCGTCAGAGAAGAGCCAGATTTGGCGGCTTCTTGCCTCCCACATTTGGCAGCAGGCATCGCGCTGGGTGCATGGTGGAATGGTCTTCCGTATGCGGCCCTCGTCAAGCGTGCCGACCAGGTTGATGATTTCCCCGCAGGATTTACGCACGGCTGACGCCATGAACGCCGCTGATATTTATGGCGGGCGTTTTCTCTTTTCCGGGCACTTGGTGGAAACACAGGGGCACTCGCCGTTTGAAGAAGCTGGTGAAGCGCTTGACTGGCAACGGGAGCTGCACGGTTTTGGCTGGCTTCGTGATTTGCGTGCAGCCGACAGCAAGATTGCACAGCAAAATGCCCGCGTCTTGATCGATGATTGGATCAAGCTGTGCGGCAGCCGTCACCCAGTTGGCTGGGAAACGCCGGTCGTAGCCCGGCGGATTATGTCCTGGCTGGCGCATTCCCCCTTTATTCTGACAGAAGGGGATCATGAGTTTTACCGTCGTTTCCTGAAGTCGCTGGTCAAGCAGGTTGGGTATCTCCGGCGTACCATCAATGAAACGAAAGATGGTGTAGAGCGTTTGCAGGCGGCAATTGCCATTGCAGCTGCCTGTGTCTCCATGGCTGGCCAGGGGCGTTTTGCTCGCAGCAGCATGCGGCGGCTGGATCAGGAGTTGTCGCGCCAGATCTTGCCGGATGGCGGGCATGTGTCGCGCAATCCCGGCGCAATGATTGAAATCCTGGCCGATCTGCTGCCGGTTCGGCAGGCTTTTGTCATGCAAGGTTTGGAATTGCCGCAAGGCATGCTGCAGTCGGTTGACCGTATGATGCCGATGATGCGGTTCTTCCGCCATGGCGATGGGGCCTTTGCCCATTTTAATGGCATGGGCTCTACGCCGAATGATCTTGTTGCCACCATCATGGCCTATGATGATGCCAGAGGTGCGCCGCCAACCAATGCGCCGCATGCCGGATATCAGCGCCTGACCGGTGAAAACTCCATTGTTCTGATGGATGCAGGGAAAGCACCGCGACCGGAATTGTCCGAAGAAGCGCATGCTGGCTGTCTGTCATTTGAGTTCTCGTCCGGGATACACCGATTGATTGTCAATTGCGGCGTGTCTCACTTGTCCAATGAGGTCTGGCGGCAGGTCAGCCGATCAACTGCAGCTCATTCAACGGTTACCATCGGGGATACGTCATCCTGTCGGTTCCTCTCCGAGCAGCCATTTGGCAAATGGTTGGGCAGTCCAATTATATCTGGTCCAACGCATGTTGATGTTGAGCGCACCGATACATCCACAAGCTCACGTGTGACGGCCTCTCATGATGGCTATCTGTCTGCCTTTAATGTCATCCACGAGCGTGATCTTCGCTTGTCTGCGGATGGAACGATGCTGGATGGCTTGGACAAATTCCTGCCCAAAGGGCCAATTGGGGCTGAGCCGTTCTATGCCATCCGGTTTCATGTTCATCCGCAAATCAAATGCAGCCTATTGAACAGCGGTTCGACGGTGGTGCTGCTGTGTCCGGACGGGGAGGCTTGGGAGTTTGATGCACCAGGCAACGAGCTGAATTTGGATGAATCCATCTATCTGTCAGATGTTTACGGGCATCGGAAGACCTCGCAAATCATCATCTATGGTGTTTTGCAGGAAACTCCATCTGTTGCTTGGCAGCTGCGTCGAACCGCGGTTGCCCGCTTGAGCCGACGCGGAACCAGTGCTTTTGATGAGACGGAGCTACCGCTCGAAGTAACTGCCGATTTGCCGGTTGAGAACGAAGACAAACCTCATTAACGCGGGCCAGATCGCAAACAGTGCGTTTTGCTATCTTTTGATTTGTCCGTCTTCGTGATAGGGCGAGGCCAACTCCCAACCTCCCAGCTCGCGAGGCATGTTGATGGCGATCTCTTCCAAGGCCGTTCCTGTTCCCGATTTTGTTCCTGTTAAACGCGCCCTCTTGTCTGTTTTCGATAAGACCGGCTTGGTCGAGTTCGCAAAGGCGCTTTCCGAGCGCGGTGTTGAGCTTGTGTCCACCGGAGGGTCTCACAAGGCGCTCAAGGATGCAGGCCTTGCGGTCATGGATATTTCGGAAGTGACCGAGTTTCCGGAGATCATGGATGGCCGCGTCAAAACGCTTCATCCGATGGTGCATGGCGGTCTTTTGTCGATCCGGGATGATGAAGATCACCAAAAGGCCATGGCGGATCATGGCATCACGGGCATCGACCTGTTCTGCGGAAACCTTTATCCGTTTGAAGATGTTGTTGCCAAGGGCGCAGATTATGCGACCGGCATTGAGAACATTGATATTGGCGGACCGGCGATGACCCGGGCGGCTGCAAAAAACCACGCTTATGTCACTGTTGTGACCGATCCGGCGGATTATGACACGGTCATATCAGAGCTGGATGCCAATGGCGGCAAGGCCCCGATCGCCCTTCGTAAGAAATTGGCATTGAAGGCATTTGCCCGGACCGCTGCTTATGATGCGGCTGTCTCCAACTGGTTGGCGGACCAACTGGATGAGGACACCCCGGCGCACCGCGCAGTTGGTGGCGCTTTGGCAGAGGTGATGCGCTATGGCGAAAACCCGCATCAGTGTGCCGGTTTTTATGTGACAGGTGAAAAACGTCCGGGTGTTGCAACGGCGCGCCAATTGCAGGGCAAGACGCTTTCTTACAACAACATCAATGATACAGACGCTGCCTTTGAGTTGGTGTCCGAGTTTGATCCGGCCCGCACAAGCGCGGTGGCTATCATTAAGCATGCCAATCCGTGTGGTGTTGCAGAAGCTGCGACACTCGAAGAGGCTTACAAATTGGCATTGCGCTGTGATCCTGTGTCTGCCTTCGGCGGCATTGTTGCCCTCAACCAAAAACTTGATGCCAAAACGGCGGAAGAGATGGTGAAGGTGTTCACAGAGGTGATCATTGCGCCAGATGCAGATGAAGCTGCACGAGAAATCATTGCCGAGAAAAAGAACCTGCGCCTGCTTTTGACCGGTGGTTTGGCTGACGCAAGGTCCAAGGGGCTTGCTGTAAAGTCTGTGGCGGGCGGCCTTTTGGTTCAGTCACGCGACAATGGCGTGATTGATGATCTGGCTCTCAAGGTTGTTACCAAACGGGCGCCAAGCGAACAGGAACTCAGCGATCTGAAATTCGCATTCCGTGTTGCAAAACACGTCAAGTCCAACGCCATTGTTTATGCCAAGGATGGAGCAACTGTTGGTGTTGGGGCAGGCCAGATGAGCCGAGTGGATTCAGCCCGCATTGCGGCCCGCAAGGCGCTTGATGCGACAGAAGCTGCGGGTTTGAGCGATCCGCTGACCAAAGGCTGCGTTGTTGCCTCCGATGCATTCTTCCCTTTCGCGGACGGATTGTTGTCTGCAGCAGAAGCTGGGGCGACAGCGGTCATTCAGCCGGGTGGCTCCATGCGGGACGAGGATGTGATCGCAGCGGCCGACGAAGCAGGTCTTGCCATGGTCTTGACTGGTATGCGTCACTTCCGTCACTAAGCCGGGTCAAGGCCCTACTTTCGGCTGACGAACGCGGGTCAGCACGAGGCAGCCGAAGATGAAAAAGGCCAGGATGGCGGACATGCCCGCCGCCTGGCTGTTTGTGAGATAGGTCACGAGGCTGACGGTCAATGGGGCCAGAAAGCTGGTTACCTTGCCGGAAAGGGCGAGCAGCCCGAAAAACTGCGCCAGTTGTTCGCGTGGTGCGAGACGTACCAACAAGCTGCGAGAGGCTGATTGAAGCGGACCGGCAGCAACGCCGATCAGTCCACCCAGCACCAGAAACATTTGCTCTGGTAGTGAGCCGAAGAGCGTTCCGTCCGTAGCTGGCGGCGCTGGGACGATGAACAAAATGGTGTTCCGGTCCACGGACACAAGCCCCAGACCGCAGACGATCAGCAGACTGAGGGCTCCCATCAGAACGAGTTTGGGTCCAAACCTGTCGTCCAACCGCCCTCCGATGATCGCGCCAAAGGTCCCGGTGATGGTGAGCAATATTCCGAAAATTCCGATTTGGATTGTGCCCCATCCCAATTGCCCGGCGGAGTAAATGCCGCCAAAGGCGAACAGGGCCACAAGTCCATCCTTGTAGATCATGTTGGCGAGCAGAAAGAGAAAGACAGGCCGGTTTTGCCGCGCGTGTGCAAGGCTGTCCTTCAAGTTTGCAAGGCCATTGCGGATAGCTGGACCGAGAGAAGACTTCTTTGGAACGTCGGGAACGAACAGAAACAGCGGCAAGACAAAAACGATATACCAAATCGCAGAAAACGGGCCGGAGGCCCTGTCTCCTTCCCGTGTTGCGGCCTCCAACCCAAAAATTGGGTCCAGCCCGAGGAGGGTTAGACCCGTTTCAGGACTGGTGGCCATGAAGCCAAGCGCAATCACCAGACTAACCAACCCGCCTGCATAACCCGTCGCCCATCCAGCACCGGATAGGCGTCCGATCCGGTTTGGCGGAACCAGATCCGGCATCATGGCGTTGTTGAAGACGGTGGTGAACTCAATAGCAAGAGTTGCAAACCCGAAGGCGACAAGAGCGATCAGGATTGCATTCTCGCTTTCCGGCATCGCAAACCACAAGGCAAAACACGCCAAGACGAAGGGAATGGAAAAGGCGAGGATCCAAGGTTTTCTGTGTCCCGTTGCATCTGCTACCGCGCCTAAAATCGGAGCCAGTAGGGCAATGGCGAGCCCGGCGGCCGCTGTCGCATATCCCCACAGGGTTTGTCCTTCGGCAGGTGTGGCGGCGAGACTGGAGGCGAAGTAGGGGGCGAATACAAAGGTGGTGACGAGCGTGAAAAAGGGTTGGGCTGCCCAATCAAACAGCGCCCAGGACACAAGTGCCTTGCGGGAGATGTTTGGATGTCCATCATCTGAAGACGCTGAAGAGGTCGTCACGAAAAACTCCAAAAAAGAAAACCGGCCCGAAGCGCGAGGCTGCAGGCCGGTTCTTAGCACAATTTTAGATGGTCGCATGGACCCTTAATTTATCGTCCGCTTGCAGCTTCGGATAGAAGGCTCGCTGCAACAGAGAACTTGGAGACGCTGAGATCACCGTCCAAGATATCTGCCATGGAGCGTGTGGTGCGCTCGACAGCTTGCTCGTTTGCCTTCAACCAGGCATCAAAGTTGCCTTCCTTGATGGCTTTTGCGCAGAGGCTGCGATGCGCTGCTGCCAAGGTGGCGCGTGAACGATCAAGCGCCAGTCCATCATAGTAGTCGTTGATGTCGAAGCTGCTGGCTAGCTCTTGCATGGCTCCAATCCTGAAGTGGGCGGCCACCTCGAAATAGGCCTTGCCAGCCTTCATGAGATCCGCGCCGGTTTCTTCCGAAATCAGGACAATATCCGGAATGGCGGCTTCGGCCGGGAGCCAGGCAATCCGGTGCGCGAGCGGCTTAGGCAGACCTGCTGCTGTCAGCTCTTCACATGTCTTGACGAGATCATCCCGCTGGCTCTCGGTTACGACGGTGTCCAGCTTGCCTTTCAGCTTGCTGATACCGGACATGAACCGCTCAACAACAGCTGAAATGCCTTTTTCGAAAGAGACATTCCGCTTGAACCAGACAACGCGCTCCAGAAGCAGATCCTGCACCCGGCTATAAAGGCCGAGCTGCACAGTGCCGTCAATCTTGGTGTCGAGGGCGTCGATCTCTTCATAAAGTTCTGTCAGGCCAAAGCTGTTACGTGTTGCTACGAAACATTGGGCGATTTCGCTGGTTGTTGCACCGGTCTGGTCCAAAAGGCGGGTCATGAAGGTTGGGCCGCCACGGTTGATCATCGAGTTTGCAAGCATTGTTGCGATGATTTCGCGGCGCAGACGGTGACCGGTGATTTCTTCCTCATAATCCTTGGCCATCTGGTCGGGGAAGTAGCGGAAGAGTTCGCGGGCCAGATAGGCGTCATCCGGGACTGTGCTTGCCAAAAGCGCGTCATACAGCGTGAGCTTGGCGTAGGCCAAAAGCACCCCAATTTCCGCCCGGGTCAAGTGTTGATTGTTAACCCGCATGTCCGCAAGAGTGACTTCATCTGGCAGTTGTTCGACCCGGCGGTCCAGAAGGTCCGCCTGTTCCAGCTGCCGCATCATGCGGATTTGATAACCGAAGTCTTCCATGGCCCTGCGCTCACTCATGGAGATGGCGAGGGTCTGGAGGTAGTTGTTACGAAGCACCAAATCTGCCACTTCGTCGGTCATATCGGCAAGAAGCGTGTTCCGGTTCTCCAGTGTCAACTTTTGCGCTTTCATGGCTGCGCCAAGGGTGATCTTAATGTTGACCTCCATATCCGAGGAGTTCACCCCGGCGGAGTTGTCGATTGCGTCTGAGTTACAGCGCCCACCATTGCGGTGGAATTCGATGCGGGCCAGTTGGGTAAGACCGAGGTTCGCCCCTTCGCCGATAACCTTTGCGCCAACTTCCGGCGTGGTGATGCGGATCATGTCGTTGGCGCGGTCGCCTGCATCGGCATCTGTTTCGGTTGTCGCGCGAATATAGGTGCCGATGCCACCGAACCACAAAAGATCAACATTCATGCGCAGAATGGCCATCATGATTTCTTGCGGAGTGGCCTTTGCAGCTGTGAGGCTCAGGAGCTCTTTCATTTCTGCAGAAACGGGAATGGATTTGGCCTGACGGGAGAACACGCCGCCGCCCTTGGAAATCAGCTTGGTGTTGTAGTCTTTCCACGACGAGCGCCCCAGATCGAACATCCGCTTGCGTTCTTTCCAGGTTTTGGCCGGATCGGGGTTTGGATCAATAAAGATGTCCCGGTGGTCAAAGGCTGCGACCAGTTTTGTGGCCTTGGAAAGCAGCATGCCATTGCCGAACACATCGCCGGACATGTCGCCGACACCGGCGGCTGTATATGGTTCGGTTTGAATGTCGCGGTTCATTTCGCGGAAGTGGCGTTTAACCGCTTCCCATGCCCCGCGTGCCGTGATGCCCATCTTCTTGTGGTCGTACCCGGCAGAGCCGCCGGATGCAAAAGCATCGCCAAGCCAGAAGTCACGTCCTTCAGAGATGCCGTTGGCGGTGTCGGAGAAAGTTGCCGTGCCTTTGTCGGCTGCGACAACGAGATATGGATCGTCGCCATCGTAGCGCTGAACCTTTTTCGGTGGAACGACGATGTCCTCGTCCAGATTATCCGTCACATCCAGCAGGGAGTTGATGAACACCTTGTAGCTTTCAGTGCCTTCCTTGAACCAGGCATCCCGGTCGCTCATGTCCGGAAGCTGTTTCGGCACAAACCCACCTTTTGCTCCAACCGGAACAATCACGGCGTTTTTGACCTGTTGGGCTTTCACAAGGCCCAGAACTTCTGTTCTGAAATCTTGCGGGCGGTCAGACCAGCGCAGGCCTCCGCGTGCGACCATGCCAAAGCGCAGATGCACGCCTTCGACACGTGGGCTGTAGACGAAGATTTCGCGGAAGGGTTTCGGGTCCGGCAAATCCTCGATTTTGCGGGATTCGATCTTGAACGCGATGGTCGGCTTTGGCTGCCCTTTCTTCTCCTCCTGGAAGAAGTTGGTGCGCAGGATCGACTCGATTGCGTTCTGGAAGCGGCGCACGATGCGGTCATCATCAAGACTGGCAACCTCATCCAGCTGCGCCATCAACTCGCCGTTCAGCTTCTCAATCGCCTTGTCGCGTCCCTTGGACTTGGACGGATCAAAGCGAAGGTGGAACAGCTCGACCAGTTTGCTGGCAATGGCCGGATAGTTGTTGAGCGCGGTCCACATATAGTCTTCTGAGAAGCGAATGCCTGCCTGACGTAGATATTTGGACAGCGCGCGAATGGCAGCAATGTCGCGCCAGGAAAGACCAGCGCTCATGACGAGCTGGTTATAGCCGTCATTTTCAGCCTGACCCAGCCATATCGCCATATAGAGATCTTCCAGACGCTCTTTCAGATCGTCCGTGAATTCAAAGGTGCCGTTTGAGCGCTGTTCCAACGACATTTCATGGAGATAGCTGAGCGGGCGCGCTTCCGGCGTGATGCGATAAGTGCGCTCGTTGATGACGCGGAAGCCCATATTTTCCAAAAGTGGCACACGGGCTGACAGCGGGATTGGCGCTGCATGATTATAGACCTTCAGCGACAGGCGCTCCTGCTGGGCGTCACTTGTGCGGAAGAAGGTGATGGCGGTGCGGGTCTTGTCTGAAAGGGTTTCGACCTTTTGAAGGTCAGATAGCGCAGTGGCTGCGTTGTAGACTTCCTTGTAGCCGCCGTGGAAGGCCAGCGCATAGCGGTCGGACAGTTCGCGAGCCTTCGCAGGATCAAATTTTTCTTTAAGCGCGTCGCGCAAGCTGTCCGGCCAAGTACGGATCATCTCCGCAACGGCCTTTTCCAGTTCGTCCTGATCGGGCTTGGGGGTTGGACCCTTGTCGCGGCCAACAATGTAATGCACGCGGGCCAACGGGCCTTCCATATACGTCACGTACCATGCGGACAGCCGACCATCATAAATGTTGGCGAGATAGGTGCCGATATTGAGCCGGACCTCGGTGGTGTACCGATCGCGGGGAACGAAACACAGGATCGAGACGTAGCGATCAAATCGGTCCAGGCGCGGCAACACCCGGATTCGCGGACGCTCATCAAGCTGCAGGATGGCGAGGGCAAAGTCGTAGAGAGTGTCTTTGTCGATCTGGAACAGCTCGTCGCGGGGGAATGCTTCCATGACATTGGAGAGCGCGCGTCCGGAATAGCTTTCCTGACTGTAACCTGCCTTGGCAAGCACGCTTGCTGTCTTGCGGCGCAAGAACGGGATCGTGTTGGTTGGTTCGGTGTAGGCTGTGGAGGCATAAAGGCCGACGATCCGAAGTTCACCGATCATCTTGCCGTCGTCGTCGAATAGTTTAGCGCCGACATAATCCATATGAACGCGGCGGTGGACCCGGCTTTTGACGTTGGCTTTGGCGATGATCAAAGGTTCTGGATTTTGCAGGAATTCCCGGATTTCCGGGGTGATCTGAACAAACTCTTTTCCCCGGCGCAGCACGCGAACTTCCGGATCATTCAGCAGCCCAAGGCCAGTTCCATCATTTGGGGAAAGTTCCCCATCGACCACGCCGCCGTCGAATTTATATTCGCGCATTCCAAGGAAGATGAAGTTGTCCTTCGCCATCCACTCCAGAAAATGAATGGCTTCCCAGAGTTCGTCGCTGCTGCCGTCAAGCTGGGCAGTCTTGTAGCTGTCAATGGCTTCTTGCAGGCGTTCGCGCATGGGCAAGAAGTCGTTCACCACAGAGCGGACATCCTGAAGCACGGCATTCAACCGTTCTTCGAGAACCTTGCGTGCTTCCGGATTGTCGATCCGGTTAACGTGAATGTGGATCAGGCTTTCCTGGCGGTCCTTATGCTTGGGTGTGCGCTTGCGTTCTTTTGCGGACTTGAGTTTTCCTTTTGCATCACGCTCAACGATGAAAATCGGGTGCAGAACGAGGTGTACCTCAAGTTTGCTCTCTTGAATCTCGTCCATGACCGAATCAACCAAGAACGGCATGTTGTCATTGACGACCTCAATGACAGTTAGTTCAGAAGCGCGGGCATCTTTGATCTTCAGATCCGGGTTGGTGATGCTCACCCGGTGGGTGCCGTGTTCGTGAACCTGAAAGTCATCCCACGCAATTTTTGCAAATTCAATAAGCTCTTCAACGCTGTAGCGGACCAGGTCCTCTGCTGCTCCACGCGTGTAAAAAGCCGTAGCGAACTCAGCGAGCGCTTCGTTTTCTTTCTTGAGCTTGGCGATTGTTGCGGCAATCAATTTGGCTTTGGCGGGCTCGCGTTTGTCCGGCATTTGTTTTCCCCTTGACCCCTTGTGTCGTGTGCGGTGGGATTTCCTTAGCGTCATCGTCAGCCGTATATGTGACTATGATGTTTACGCTGATACCTTGAACTGGGTTTTCCGGTGTTTTTGTGAATGGAGAGATAATTTGTCCAAGAAAATCACGGCTTTGGATATTAACAGTGCGGAACCTTTGAGCTCTGAGACCAAAGCCTATTTCGACCTCTGCCAGGAAAAGCTCGGTCTGGTTCCTCATGTTCTTCTTGCGTACTCCTTCGATGAAACGAAACTGCGCACGTTCACGGAAATGTACAACGATCTGATGTTGGCCGAGAGCGGCCTCAGTAAACTTGACCGTGAAATGATTGCCGTAGCAGTCTCTGCCGTCAATCGTTGTTTTTATTGCCTCACAGCTCATGGTGCTGCAGTGCGTCAACTTTCCGGCGATCCCATGTTGGGTGAAATGCTGGTCATGAACTATAGGGCAGCCGACCTCGATACGCGTCAACGCGCCATGCTGGACTTTTCCGTGAAGCTGACCGAGCGTCCGGCCGAGATTGAAGAAGGTGACCGCCAAGCGTTGCGTGATGTCGGTTTTTCGGATCGAGATGTTTGGGACATTTCTTCGGTTGCCGCCTTTTACAACATGACCAACCGGGTGGCGGCGGCGAGCGATATGCGTCCGAATGATGAGTATCATTCAATGGCGCGTTGAGCTTTCAACGCATTGAAGCCGGTGACAGAACGGACAAGAAGGTGTAAATCCACCCTTCGAACAATTCCGAACGGACAAATGGAGAGGGAGCCGGGCGATGGTTGCGCGCGTGTTCATTGATGGTGAAGCAGGAACAACGGGTCTACAAATCCGTGAGCGCCTCGCCGTCCGCCGCGACATCGAGCTGCTGTCGATCCCTGATGAGCTGCGCAAGGACACTTCTGCGCGGGCGGATTACCTGAACAAGTCCGATATTGCCATTTTGTGTCTGCCTGATGATGCAGCGCGGGAAAGCGTGTCTCTCATTGAAAACGACACGACGCGGGTGATTGATGCGTCTTCGGCCCACCGGGTGGCGGATGGCTGGACCTATGGATTTGCGGAAATGGACCGCACTCAAGAAGAAGCTATTCGGACCTCCAAACGGGTGACCAATCCGGGATGTTGGCCGCAGGGCATGATTGCAGGTCTTCGGCCGCTGATTTCTGCGGGTCTTTTGCCCGCTGATTTCGCGGTGACGGTCAATGGCATTTCGGGGTATTCCGGGGGCGGCAAGGGACTTATTGCCGATTATGAGGCCAATGAGAGTTCGGCCAACATGTTCGCGCCTTATGCGCTTGGTTTGAGCCACAAACATTTGCCGGAGATGACCCATTACACTGGTCTGACGTCTGCGCCGCTGTTCACCCCAGCAGTTGGGAACTACTACAAGGGCATGTTGACAATGGTGCCTCTGTGCTTTGGCGGTTTGGATAAGGTACCAAGTGGCGCCGACATTCATGCAGCGCTCAGTGATCACTTTGCAGCGGCCAATGGCTTCGTGGAAGTGGCACCGCTGATGGACATCCAGAAGAGTGATGAGCTGGACCCGCAAGCGCTCAATGACACCAACCGCTTGCGGCTTCATGTATTTGCAAATGACCAACGGGCACAGGCGGTCCTGATCGCCGTTTACGACAATCTGGGCAAGGGCGCGTCCGGAGCAGCGGTTCAGAACCTGAACCTCATGCTCGGCGTAGAGCAGTCCACCAGCCTTGCCGCCTGACACAGAATAACAACGGGAACCAATCGCCATGGATAAATTCACCACGCTGACCGGAGTGGCTGCTCCGTTGCCGATCGTCAACATCGACACGGACATGATCATCCCGAAACAGTTTTTGAAGACTATCAAGCGCACAGGCCTTGGTACGGCTCTCTTTCACGAAATGCGTACAAATGATGATGGCTCGGTCAATGCCGATTTCATTCTCAATCAACCAGCTTATAAGGATGCCAAGATCCTTGTTGCTGGTGACAATTTCGGCTGCGGCTCTTCCCGTGAGCACGCACCTTGGGCGCTTCTGGACTTTGGTATTCGCTGTGTGATTTCCACCAGCTTTGCCGACATCTTCTACAACAACTGCTTCAAGAACGGCATTTTGCCGATTCAGGTGTCAGAAGAGCAGCTTGAAAAGCTTCTGGATGATGCATCGCGCGGTTCCAACGCGACTTTGACAGTTGATTTGGAAGCTCAGGTGATCAAGGGACCGGATGGCGGGGAGATTTCCTTTGAAATCGATCCCTTCCGTAAGCACTGCTTGTTGAATGGACTTGATGACATCGGATTGACGCTTGCCAAAAGCGCTTCCATTGACAGCTTTGAAGGTCAAATCGCAGACAGCCGCCCGTGGGCCTGAGTGATTGCCTGAAAGGTCAAGTCAAAAAAGCCGGCGGAAACGTCGGCTTTTTTTGTTCGAGACTTACGGCGAATCAGGAAGGTTCAAGACCCCAAACCTTCTGGATGCGGCGGTTTTCGGTTTGGGTGCCTTCCCGCCGAAACCTCCGCCCCCTGATAATATCAATGGGTCCCAAGCTGAGTTTCCAACAGCAAGTTCCAGACTTCCATTTCCCTCCACATCTCCGATGGCAAGTGAGGTGATATACTGTCGGTTCGATAGTGGGTAAAAACCAAAGCCGAACTCTCGCCAAAGGGTGGGATCTCGAAAAGAGTTGTTTTCGACAAATCTCAATCGATCTTCTTCACTGTTAAAATTCTTTCTCGGACGGCGGATTACTATAAGATCGTCGTCAAGGTCTCCGTCATAATCCACAAATTTGACTCTGTGGGCGTAGTGATTTTTGCCCCACTTCAGCCCCTGCTTCCCCTTGAAGATATAGTCTTTTGCCAATGGGTCGAATTGGTAGATTGAAACCCGGTTGTTTACAAAGGAACGTCGGCTTATTGCGATCCATGGTTGTATCCATTGACCCGCTATAGGTGTCGGGTTGCTGACACTAATATCCGTCGCATAGTTTTCGTCGCCCCAGCCGTGGCCACCCTCAAAGACTTTAGTCAGTTTTTTGCTTTTGCCGAACTCTGGTGTATCGGGCATTTCGAAAATCGCAAATCGCGGCGTACCGGTCTTTTTTGCGTCTGTGGTTACCAGAAACTCAAGTTTGCCATTGCGGTTCGTGTCGCCCAAGGAGACGCGCGTTACCTTTGTGCCGGGGAGCAATTGCCCGTTTATATCGAAGACTTGCTCAAACTGCCTGCTTGCCGGGTTGCGCTTCATTACGAGAAGGGGGCCAACCGTTGCCGCCTCCGATGTTCTTTCAGAAGGCAAGCTGGCCGCATTAGTTACCAATATGAGTTCGTCTCCTTGATCCGCGTCTAGGTCTTCGAACAGGACTTGTCGTATATGAAGGTTTTTCGGCCAAGTATCGCCAAAGGTTTGAGCGATTTTGACCTCACCCCTGTTCGGCTCAAGATTGGGATCGTCATTGATATAGTCGTACAAAGCGGCACGCATATTGACGGACTGGCGACGGGAGACTGCAAACTCCAACTCCGGGTCGTCATCTATATTGCCGACCGAGACCGACAATCCAATGGCTCCGTCTCCCCATCCACGACCGTCATCATATTTGCCGCGAAGGTTTTTCCAGTCGTTCCATGATTCAACAATCTGGATGCGTGCAAGGCCTTCTTTGTCTGCATTTCGAACGGTTATGATTTCTGCTTGCCCGTCTCCAGTGATATCCCCGATCGCAATGTCGATCGTCGAAATCCGTGGCCCCCACTCCAGCCCTCCGAGATGGTTCAAAAAACCTGGATACATTTCAAGAAGGCCGAGGATGTCAGTACGGCTTAGTTCGTTTCCGCCCATCTCCTCCGTTTTGCAACCAGATTTGCAGGTCAGAGTGTTCCTGCCTTCAATGGCAAAGGCGTCGGACCGGTAATGCATGATGGAACTTGCGTCATAATCTCCATGAGTATGAGCGAGTGTTTTTTGATTGAAGTTATGTGCTTTGTCTAAATGCTGGAGATGCTCTTCATGAAAATCAACATGAAGGTGCCGATCTGGTCGATTGTGTTCATGATAGACACCCAGAGCATGTAGAAACTCGTGCTTTACGGTCCTATCTCCTGGTTTGATGCAGCTTTTCTTTAGTTCGAGCTGCTGCATTCGCCCCTGCATGCCGATAGATGACGAGCCACAAGCACTTGGATCTGTACCCTCGACAATTCGGACAAAGTTTTGCTTTTCCGGTGACGCGAACTGATCATGAGGAGAGGGTGTATGTTCAATAAAGCGGACATTTGTGACGGCCTCGATTTCCCGAAGTTCACTTCGGATGAAGTCCTTTTGCTTTCCATTGAAGGTTGCGGTTGGATCAAAGTCATAGCATAGCGCAGCACACCGTTCGGCCAGAGCATCGTAGGGTCATTTACCCAAGCGAGAGGTTGTCTTTTGGTCTGGAAGCCGGCGATTTGGTTTGGATTGGACCGGGAAAATTGCGGTGATTTGGGTGCGCGTCCGGCAAACTGTGGCAAGCCTTTATAATAACTCTTGGGACTTTCACTTGTATTATGTCGCAGAAGCTCGTCCAACGGGCCGAGAGCTATGTCCCCAAAAGCGTAGGCATTTCCGTTTTTTACCCGTAGAGTTATTTTTTGTTTCTTGCTGGTGAATGGCAACCGGATGTTTGCTTCGATCAATTTTCCAGATTTGACATTTAGAGTGTGGGAATAGCGTCGTTGTGATTGGCTGTCTGAGCAGGTGTGGTTGATCGACTTGAAAAGCCGTTCGTGTCCGGGTGATGCGATGGCTACAATGTACTGTCCAGCTTCAGTGTTCCGGATCACACTTTGAGAGAATGTTCCCTTGTGAACCGTTGTTTGAACGCCTTTTAACTTCACAGGGATGATCCGAGTTGTGACCTTCCAGTCATCAAGCTCATCATAATTGCTCCCGACAGTATGTATCATGCTACATGCAGCAATTGCTGGCTGTATTAGCCACGTTGACAATATAGTTACTGACGAAAAGAAAAGTGCTTTGCTGAGTATGCTTTTGACGTTCATTTCTTATCCAAAATTCAATCTATATCAAAATTTTGGATGCAGATTAATAACTATGTGATGTAGAGTAAAGCAGTAGTTGGTAAATGGTAGTGTTGTGATCTTCTAGTCGGTTTCTTTATTTCGAGATTTGATATGGGACGATACATCGTCCAGCTCGACCATTTTCGCGCCAATCGGGCGCAAGGCATTTACGGTTTTCTGATACCGTGCGGCATGCATGTCGAACAGTTGTTGGGCAAGTTCCGGATATTCTTGGATCATCCGTTTGAACAGGGCGCGGCGGATGCGGATTACTCGAACGTTGCCAATCGCGATGGCACGGCAGGGGCGCCGCGTTTCGATCAAAAGCGCGCTTTCGCCAAGAAGGCTGCCCTTCGGGGCCTTATCCGTTTCTGAAAAGCCCTTTTCGCCGCGTTTTTGCAAGGAGACCTCGCCGTCGGCTATGACAAGACCGCCATCGGCACGTTCCCCTTCGTCGAAAAGGGTCTGGCCGTCCAGATACTCAAGAGCCTCTGCACTGAACGCCAAAAGCCGAAGCTGGTCATCCTGAAAATCGGCCAGCATCGGGATTTGACGTAAAACGGCGATGTCTTGTGCGAGACTCATAGGCAAAGGTTTCGCCTATTTCGCCTTATGGCACAAGCTTGTATCCACCAGCTTCTGTGACTAAAAGCTCTGCATTGGATGGATCACGCTCGATTTTTTGCCGCAGACGATAGATGTGGGTCTCGAGAGTGTGGGTGGTGACACCTGAATTGTAGCCCCAAACTTCATGCAGAAGCACATCGCGGGTGACGGGCTTTTCGCCGTTGCGATAGAGGAACTTCAGGATCGACGTCTCTTTTTCGGTCAGGCGGATTTTGCCGCCGCCGTCTTCCTCCATAACCTTTCCGGCCGGTTTGAAGGAATACCGCCCAATGACGAAGGTTGCGTCTTCGCTTTGCTCGTGCTGGCGCAGATGGGCGCGAATGCGTGCCAGAAGAACTGCAAACTTGAAGGGCTTGGTTACATAGTCATTTGCCCCGGCTTCAAGACCTAAAATAGTGTCGCTGTCGCCGTCTTGCCCGGTCAGCATGATAATGGGCGCTTTGAACCCATTTTTGCGCAGCAGCTTCACGGCTTCTCGGCCATCGATATCCGGCAAGCCAACATCCATCAGCACCAGATCGACGTGCTCTTCCTTCGCCATGCCAATGCCATTGGTCGCAGTGTCGGCTTGGTAGGTTTCAAACTCGTCATAAAGAGACAGCTGTTCAACCAGCGCTTCGCGCAACTCGGTATCGTCGTCGACAATCAATATTGTGCGGGCAGTCATTGGCTTGCTCCTCGCGGTCCTTGAAACTCTGGCTGTTCAACTACAGCCCTATCTTGTTCATTCTTCAACACTTTGTGTGAACGAAAGTCTCCGCACACAAGTCTCATCCCCGTCAAATCTACTTCACGCAGCTTTTAACAATGGTTTATCTGTGATCGTTAATGACAAAGTGGTGTGAATTGCGAAGCAGCAGGTGAAATTTGGTAACTGGCGGGATCATTGATGTTCGGGCGCTGCCGTCCGATAAACGCAAAGGCCTCTTGCGGTTTGGCGGGTTCACGTTTCCGTGTGCGCTGGGACGATCCGGCATTACCCGGTTCAAACGCGAAGGCGATGGTGCGACACCATCCGGCACTTTTGAATTGCTGAATATCTATTTTCGGGCAGACAAGGGCTCGCGCCCGAGCGCTCATTTGCCTCTGGACGTGATCCATCAGAGCGATGGCTGGTGTGATGATCCGGCCCACTCACGCTATAATCGACCTGTGCAACTCCCGTTTTCCGGGAGCCATGAGAAAATGTGGCGCCAGGACCGGCTTTACGACATTGTGGTGGTCCTGGATTGCAATATGCACCCGCCTATTCGCGGTAAAGGCAGCGCCATTTTCTTTCACATTGCGCGCGAAGACTATCGCCCGACAGAGGGCTGTGTCGCCATTGATCCAATGCATATGAGAACACTGCTCGCCGAGGTCCGCCCTGGTACGGTGATGCGGATCGGCTAACCAATCGGTTTATTGTAAGGCTGCTTTGCGCCGATGTACTGGTATTTTGTCAAGTTTTCCGCCATATAAGGCTCAAGTTTGCTGCGCGATGGCAGCCACCCTTTCAACCCGGATTGATGAGAAGAGCGACATGGCGTCCGCCCGCGTGCCCTTTTTGAAGATGAATGGTCTTGGCAATGATTTTGTTGTCTGGGACGCGCGTAGCTCTGCGCTCAACCTTCCGAAAGAGAAAGTTGCGGCGCTGGGCAATCGCGACACGGGCATCGGGTTCGACCAGATGATCACCGTTGAGCGCTCTCCGCTTGGGGTCGATGCGTTTATGCGCATCCATAATTGCGATGGAAGTCAGGTGGATGCCTGCGGAAATGCAACGCGGTGCGTGGGTCGGCTTTTGATGGAAGAAAAGGGCGCGGACCGGGCCACCATTGAGACCAAGGCCGGGCTTTTGAACGCATTTGCGACCGCAGTTCCACGGACTGTAACCGTTGACATGGGAAAGCCACGCCTGAACTGGGATGAAATTCCGCTTGCTGAAGAGTTCTATGATACACGGGCGATTGAGCTGCAAATTGGCCCGATTGATGCGCCGTATTTGCATACACCGGCAGCCGTTTCCATGGGCAATCCTCATGCAATTTTCTGGGTGAAGGATGTCGAGGCGCATGATCTGGGCACGATTGGTCCCCTGCTGGAGCACCATCCGGTCTTTCCGGAAGGCGCGAACATTTCGCTCGCTCATGTGTTTGCCGAAAACCAGATCCGACTGAAAGTGTGGGAACGCGGTGCGGGTCTGACGCAGGCGTGTGGAACAGCTGCATGTGCGGCGGCTGTTGCGGCCGCGCGAGACGACAAGGCTGGGCGCAAGTCCACAATTCACCTTCCTGGCGGTCCTATTGAAATCGAATGGCGCGAAAGCGACGATCATGTTCTCATGACCGGGCTCACGGAAGTCGAGTTTGAGGGTGAAGTGGACCTCGATACGCTTGAGTGGCAACGCACCGGGGCTGGAGATGACGCGCACGATGCTGTGGCCGGTGCAGGGGCGGCGGAATGAGCATCGATGTCGTCACATTTGGTTGTCGCTTGAACGCTTATGAATCAGAAGTCATGAAGCGGGAGGCCGATGCTGCTGGTCTGAAGGATGCAATTCTGATCAACACCTGTGCGGTGACGGGTGAGGCTGTTCGTCAGGCGCGCCAAGCCGTGCGCAAGGCGAAGCGGGACAATCCCAACGCCAAGGTGATTGTCACCGGCTGCGCCGCCCAGACCGAAACCGCGACTTTTTCCGAAATGGAAGAGGTGGACTTAGTCCTCGGCAACACCAAAAAGCTGGAGCGCAAAGCCTATGAAGAAGTGGCAGCGTTCGGCATTTCCGAGACGGAAAAGGTGCGTGTCAACGACATCATGAGTGTGACGGAGACCGCTGGTCATCTGATCGACGGTCTGGAAGGGCGCGCTCGTGCATTTGTTCAGGTGCAAAATGGATGTGACCATCGCTGCACCTTCTGTATCATTCCTTATGGCCGGGGGAATTCCCGCTCCGTGCCGATGGGCGTTGTGGTTGACCAGATCAAGCGATTGGTTGGCAATGGGTACAACGAGATTGTCATCACCGGCGTCGACATAACCTCCTATGGGGCGGATCTTCCGGGCAGCCCGAAATTGGGCACTTTGATTGCCAAGATTTTGACGCTCGTGCCGGATTTGAAGCGATTGCGCCTGTCGTCCATCGATTCCATTGAGGCTGATGAAGAGCTGATGCAGGTCATCTCCAGTGATCATCGGCTGATGCCCCATTTCCATCTGTCGCTTCAGGCCGGTGATGACATGATCCTCAAGCGGATGAAACGGCGTCACCTTCGCGCCGATACGATCCGCTTTTGCGGGGACGTTCGATCTATGCGTCCGGACGTTGTTTTTGGCGCGGATATCATTGCCGGGTTTCCTACCGAAACCGAGGCGATGTTCGAAAACTCTCTGAAGATCGTCGATGAATGCGGGCTAACGCATTTGCATGTGTTTCCCTTTTCACCGCGTCCGGGAACACCGGCGGCTCGCATGCCGCAACTTGAGCGTAAGATCGTCAAGGAGCGCGGAGCGCGTCTGCGGGCCAAGGGCGAAGAAGCGCTGCTGAAACATCTGCAGGCAGAAGTCGGCGGCGTGCGCAAGGTTCTCATTGAAAAGGAAGGCTTGGGTCGAACGGAGCAGTTTACCCAAGTCGAAGTCGATGGCGGAGCTGCCGGAGATATTGTAGAGACACGCATTAAAGGGCAAACCGGTCGCCACCTACTGGGTGATATTCTTTCCAACGCGGCATAAGCGCCCCGGTCAAATCGGATTCAGGACAGGTTCATGAGCGAAAAAAAGCGCGGATTTTTCGGGCGTCTCTTCAAGGGGAAGGAAGCCGAAACGGACGACGCGGTTCGCGATGAGCAGCCAGTTGAAGCAGACGTCGCGCAAACGACGGAACACCCATCTAAAGATGCTGCAGCAGAGATCTCTGTAGAACCGGTTGCGTCTCTGGAAAACGTTGATCCGGTTCTGCAGGCGAACGAAACGCCGGACTTGGTGGAACCTGACCTTGTTGAACCCGCGCTGGGCACGCCTGATACAGCGCCTTTAGATGTCGAACCGCCTGCTCCCGAAGTACCTGAAGTCATCAGTGAGCCGGTCGATATACCGCAGAGCGAACCCGTTTCTGCTGAGGTACCAGCGGAAATGGCACCTGCCGAGCCTATGGTCGTTGATCCCTCTGAGGTCGAACCGAAGCTCAGCTGGTTTCAAAAGCTGAAAAAAGGCCTGTCCCGGTCGTCCTCGGCGCTGACGGACGGCATTTCCTCCATTTTCACCAAGCGCAAGCTGGATGCCTCCATGCTGGAGGAGCTAGAGGATATTCTCATTCAGGCCGATCTTGGGGTGGATACGGCGATGGCCATCACGGACCGTTTGTCTGATGGGCGCTATGACAAGGAAATCGCGCCGGACGAGGTCCGGGCCATCCTGTCTGAGGAGGTTGAAAAGGTGCTGGCTCCTGTCGCGCAACCACTCAATCTGGAGACCGGCAAAAAACCTCATGTGGTCTTGATGGTTGGCGTCAATGGCACTGGCAAGACAACCACCATCGGCAAACTGTCCCAGAAACTTGCGGCAGAGGGCAAGAAGGTCATGCTGGCGGCGGGAGATACATTCCGTGCAGCGGCTGTTGAACAGCTCAAGATCTGGGGTGAACGCACCGGGGCTGAGGTGATTGCCCGTGATACGGGCGCAGATGCTGCCGGTTTGGCTTTTGATGCCATGAAAGAAGCGTTGGCCAAGGACGTCGATGTGCTTTTGATCGATACTGCGGGCCGCCTTCAGAACAAGGCGGAATTGATGGATGAGCTTGAAAAGGTCATCCGCGTCATCAAGAAGCATGATCCGGAAGCCCCGCACACAGTGCTCCTGACACTGGACGCCACCACCGGTCAGAATGCGCTCAATCAGGTTGAGATATTCGGCAAGGTTGCCGGAGTAAACGGTTTGGTCATGACCAAGCTGGACGGCACCGCGCGCGGCGGCATTTTGGTCGCCATTGCTGCAAAACACCAAATGCCAGTGCATTTCATCGGTGTTGGCGAGGGGATAGATGATCTGGAGCCCTTCTCTGCCAAGGATTTTGCCGACGCTATCGCGGGATTGGCCTAAAATTCTCAAATGAATCCCGTCCCGGACAAGCTTCAGCGCGATCCGGTACCTGATGATCCTAAAGGTCCCGGCTCAAGGCCGGGACGGCTATCTTGTTTTTTCTTACCGCCTCGGCTCCCAGCCTTCGGGAGCCAGTTCAAAACCTTCGAATTGAAACCCCGGCGCGACGGTGCAGCCGACGAGGGTCCAATCGCCAAGAGAGCGGGCCTGTTGCCAGGCGTCGCGTGGGACGATGCCTTGCGGTCGCTCTCCAGCCAGAAGGTCCGGTCCAAGGGTCAAAACGTCTTCAGATCTGCCGTCTGTGCTGATTGAGAGTGCCAGCGGAGCGCCTGCATAATAGTGCCACGTTTCCACCGCATCCACTTTGTGCCAGCGGGACAAAACACCTTCCGGAAGCAGGAAATAGATGAGAGTAGACGCCGCACGTCCTGTTTCATCGGTCACCTCATCGCGAAAGGTCTCGGCATAATATCCGCCCTCTGGATGCGGCTGCATATCTAACAGCTTGATGATCTGATCGGCAGAAAGTGTGTTTGAGATAGTCATTTAATGTCTTCAAATGAATGGGCCGGGAACACTTGGCAGGCCGGCCCTGAGACGTAAGGGCCGGCCTTTGCCAATGCGTTTAACGGCCTGCCGGATAATGGGCCAGGTCGTCAATCATTTCTCTAAATGCGCCCAAAACTTCGCAATGTAAGGTCTGAACGTCCAGTTTATGGCCTCCGCCCTGATCATGCGGGATGGATTCAGCTTGTTGAAGCACCCGGTTCACCACAGCCTCGGCCCGTTGTTCCGCAGACGGCGCGCTGGGAGCGCAGTCCTGGAGTTTGCTCATCACTCTCTGCCCTATTCAGATTGAGACCTTCCACATATGGGGAGGCCTTTTCGCGATAGGAAGTCAGGTGTACTCTGTTTTTTCAATAATTTGCGGTTGAGGCGAACTTTCAGCTTCACGCATTGTCTTTCCGGGTTCTGATTTCAGCAAATACGGCTGCATCGCTTTTGCCTGTCATGCCAAGGGCCGCTTTGAGGGACGGTTGGTCGGCGCGGAGGAACGGATTGGTTGCCTCTTCCAGTTTCATGGTTGTTGGCAAGGTTGGCAATTGATCAGACCGCAGGGCTTCGATCACGGCGGCGCGGGCCCTCAAGTCCTGATTTTCCGGCTCAACGCGCAACGCAAACAATGCGTTGGCAAGGGTGTATTCGTGGCCACAGTAAATCGTTGTTTCATCGGGCAGCATGCGCTTCAGCTTGGAAAGCGAGGACCACATCATTTCCTTGTCGCCTTCGAAAACGCGTCCGCAGCCAAGGGCAAACAGGGTGTCGCCGGTATGCGCCATGTTCAGCTGCGGAAAATACCAGGAGATCTGGTCTAGCGTGTGGCCCGGTGTGCCAATGGCCTGAACCTCTAGCGGTCCGCACAGCACCTTGTCTCCATCTTCAACGCCCTTGGACATGCCTTCGATTTTGTCGCGGGAGAGCTCTGGTCCAATGACAACCGCATTGGTTCCGGTTTTCAGGTCGCCGATACCCTGAACATGGTCCCAGTGATGGTGGGTGACCAGAATATGCGTCAGGGTCCAGCCCCGGTCTTGCAGTTCCTTTTTGTATGGCATGGCATCCGGCACATCGATGGCGATGGTCGTCTTGGATTGCGGTTCGTGGATCAGCAGGCCGAAATTGTCATTCAGGCAGGGAAATTGCTGTATCTGAACGCTGTCTGCGAGAGGCATCCGGTTTCTCCTCGGTCGGGCCATATCTATTTTCACAAGACTGTGGCAAAGCATGGCAGATTGGACAAGGGTGGTCTTGCCTTGTCTGCCAGTTCAGGTTTCATTTGAGTCAACCTGTAGACCGGAATTTGCATGTATCTCGACGTTGCCGATCTGAGAACGTTTTATGAATTGCCCATGGGACAGCTGCTGCGCGGCTTGATCGGGCAGCATATTCGCTGTTTCTGGCCGGACCTTGAAAAGCAGCGGCTGATCGGCATCGGGTATGCAGGACCGTTCATGCGTCCGTATCTTGGCAATGCTGAACGCTGTATTGCGGCCATGCCTGCCCAACAGGGCGCTGTTCCCTGGCCGCGTGAGGCGGATACGGCCTCCAGTCTTGTGCTCGATGGGTGCTTGCCGTTTTCCGATGCCTCGTTTGACAGGGCGATGATGGTGCATGTGCTGGACCACAGCAAGGATGCCGCTGACGTTCTACGCGAAGCTTGGCGTGTGCTTGCGCCTGGAGGCCGGGTGATCGTGATCGTACCCAATCGACGTGGTCTTTGGGCACGCTCAGAGCTTTCCCCATTTGGTTATGGGCGACCTTATTCGCGCAGCCAATTGAAAGAACTGATGCAGACTTGCCAGTTTGAGGTATTGCGGGACGAAGAGGCCCTTTTCATGCCGCCGACGCGTGCCGGATATATTCTGCGCTCAGCTACCACTTGGGAGACAATAGGCCGCAAACTGTGGCCTGCTTTTGGTGGGCTTTTGATTATGGAAGCGGAGAAAAAGGTGTTCCGCCCGGTGCGTATTGATGGCAAAAAGAACCCCTTACGCGTGCTGCGCCCTGTCTTTGTTCCCGACGGTGCACCCGCCGGATTGAAGCCGATACGCCGGTCTGGTGCTGATGCTGTCAGGGTGGCGCGCACCTCCCGCTAAGCGAGCTGAATTCCGTCCATTGTTGAATTCTTTTGCGTTTGCCGTGCTGCCCGCCTATGACTATGCGCCGCACAAGGATTGCAAAAAGGCTTTCGTTCCGATGACCCAAGCACCGGACAGTGGAACCTCCCTGACCACGCTGCGCCAAAAAATCGATGATCTTGATACCCAGTTGCATGACCTATTGATGGAGCGGGCACGGGCTGTATCCGGTATGGCAGCCGCTGCAAAAGCGGCAGGTCAGGACGTAATTGCCATTTTTCCGGACCGGGAAGCTGATGTGGTGCGTCAGCGTGTGGAAGCCCATGAGGGAGCTTTACCGCTTGCGACCATCGAGCACATCTGGCGTGATCTGATTACCGCTTGTAACGGCCTTGAGCAGCCTTTCACTGTCCATCTGGATGGTAGCGGAGACCTTTTAGGTCTGCTTGACCTCGCGCGTTTCAATTTCGGGTTTTCAACCGGTGTGGAAGTGACCGGTGATCCGGCGGATGTGGTCGGCATTGTCGCCGCGTCTGAAAACGATCTTGGCATTGTGGCCTTGATTGAGCGCGCTGAAATGCCTTGGTGGCGCGGACTATTGGACAATGGCGCGCAGATTATTGCGCGCCTGCCTTATCTGGTCCACGACGAGCGTCCGGCAGATACGCCCGGCTTTGTGATTGCGCGTATGGTTTCCAGTGCGTCAGTTCCTGAGATCCATACCTATGATGCCCGCTGGAGCGGGGTTCTTCCCGGACGGTTGATGGATCAGGGAATTGAGGTGGTCAGTTTCCATCGCTCCGCGCAAGGGGTGGATGCGCTTTTGGCTGTGGCAGCAGATTTAAGTGAAGAGGCCGTCTTGACGGCGTGTCAAAATGCAGGCGCAGAACCGGATGTGTTGCGCCGTGTGGGCGGATATGCCGCTCCGATTGATGTTGAGGGAGAAGCAGATGGGGAGTTTGGTTTTTCTCCCGATGATCTGCAGGAAAGCTGATGAGTGTTGTTGACATGAGCGAAGCTGTGTTGAGCCGACCGGTACCACGCCCAGGTGTGTTGGATATTGCTCCTTACGTTCCGGGTAAGTCGAAGGTGGATAGCGGCCAGACCCTTCACAAGCTTTCGTCCAACGAAACGCCTTTGGGCGCGAGCCCGGCTGCCAAAGACGCCTTTGCCAGCATTGGGTCCAAACTGGAGCTTTATCCAGATGGCAGTGCTTCGGAACTTCGCTCTGCAATTGCTGAAGTTTACGGGATCAATGCGGACCGGGTCATCTGCGGAGCCGGATCTGACGAAATCCTCAGCCTGATTGCCTATACGTATCTGGGGTCAGGCGATGAAGCGATTTATTGCGAGCATGGGTTCTTGGTTTATCAGATTGCCATTCGCGCGGCCGGGGCAACACCTGTGGTGGCGCCGGAAAAAGATCTGACGACCGATGTCGATGCCATTTTGGAGCGAGTGAGCGACCGCACCAAGGTGGTGTTTCTCGCCAACCCGAACAATCCGACGGGCACGTATCTGCCATTTTCTGAAATTCGCCGTCTTCATGAGGGCCTGCCGTCTCATGTGCTGCTGGTACTGGATGCAGCGTATGGCGAGTATGTGCGCCGAAACGATTACGAGAGCGGCATTGAGCTGGCGGCAACCGCTGAAAATGTCATCATGACACGGACGTTTTCGAAAATTTACGGCCTTGCGAACTTGCGGCTTGGCTGGGGCTTCGGTCCGGCGTCCGTTATTGATGCGCTGAACCGTATTCGCGGTCCATTCAATGTCTCTGGTGCTGCGATTGCTGCAGGCGTTGCGGCGGTCAAAGACCGGGCTTTCATTGAGGCAGCCGTTGCCCATAACGACGAATGGCTCGGCTGGGTCACTGGCGAACTGACACAGCTCGGCCTGAGCGTGACACCAAGCGTTGGCAACTTCATCCTCATTCACTTCCCGGATGAAGATGGCAAGCGCGCGGTGGATGCTGAAGCGCATCTGGCGTCGAATGGCTGTGTGTTGCGCCTTGTCGGGAACTATGGCTTACCCAATGCCATCCGCATGTCGATTGGGACGGAAGAGGCCAACAGGGCAGTTGTATCAGCCCTTACTTCGTTCATGAGCAAATAAAACCATCAAACCAAACTGCACGGGATTATGACTGCACCACTTTTTGACCGGCTGGCCCTCATCGGGATCGGTCTCATCGGTTCTTCACTGGCTCAGGTTGTCCGCCAAAAGGGGCTGGCCAAACACGTCGCTATTTCAACCCGGTCTGAAGACACACTTCGCCGGGCCGAAGAACTGGGACTGGGAGACAGCTATTCTCAAGATGCTGCAGTTGCCGCTGACGGTGCTGATCTGGTGATCTTGTGCGTGCCTGTTGGAGCTTATGAGGCGGTGGCTAAATGGATTGCCCCGGTCCTTCAATCGGGTGCAATTCTAACCGATGTGGGGTCCACCAAAACCTCTGTGATTGAAGCGGTTGGTCCTTATGTGCCGGATGGTGTGCATTTCATTCCTGGCCACCCGATTGCCGGTACAGAGCAATCCGGCCCGGATGCTGGATTTGCGAGCCTTTTTGAAAACCGGTGGTGCATTTTCACGCCCCCTCCGGGCACTGATGAAGCGGCAATCGCCAAGCTCACCGAGTTTTGGCAGGAATGCGGGTCCTATGTAGACCAGATGGATCCGGAGCATCATGATAAGGTTCTGGCGATCGTCTCTCACCTGCCGCATATCATTGCCTATAATATCGTTGGCACGGCGGATGATCTGGAAACGGTCACCAAATCTGAAGTGATCAAATACTCGGCTTCCGGTTTTCGTGATTTCACTCGTCTGGCCGCCTCAGACCCGACCATGTGGCGGGATGTGTGCCTGAACAACAAAGACGCCATTTTGGAAATGCTTTCACGCTTTTCAGAAGATTTGTCGGCTCTTCAGCGAGCGATCCGTTGGGGCGATGGCGACAAGTTGTTCGAGCTGTTCACGCGCACGCGCAGTGTTCGCCGCTCCATTATTGAGGCTGGGCAGGAGATCGACATGCCAGACTTCGGGCGTGTCAAACCTGATTGATCTGCTTGCTAGGGGATAAGCCTTCAGATTTTGATATCAACCGGATTGCCCGGGCCTGAGACTGGCAAGCTCTCTGCGGTTGGGCCAGATGAATTGCCGGTGGACACTGGTGTGTCTAACTCCACTTCGGCTTCATCTGTTTGTGCAGAGAGGCTTTGGGCAATGTCGTTGATGGGGTTGACCTGCGGCAAAACCGGTTTGCTCACGGTTACCGGCCTTTGGCCCTCATTCCCCTCTGTAGACTTTGCGACCTGCTTATATTCCTGTCCCAGCTTTTCCAACTCGCGGGCGATCTGTTGTGCTTGATCTGGAGAAGCGAACATCGCCAGTTGTTTGAGCTGAGAGATGTTGTCCTTGATCCGTTGAACCTGATCACGGCGCAGGGATGTGGGTTCTTTTTCAGCCGCACGCGCAGTGTTGCTGAATTGTTCTTGTTCCTCTGCCAGTTTTTTCAAAACAGACCGCGTGAGGGAAGAAACAGTTTGTCCGATATCCGACTCGCGGATGTCCGCTGCGCTGGGCGCACGGGTGCCTTGCTGACTGGTTGGTGCATACGGCGAGAGAGTGTCGCGGTTCGAAGTAGCGTTAAGTCTCTCAGCCGGCTGCGCGGGATATTGCGCTGTACTCGATACTGACATGGCGCTTGCTTTCACTAACACTATAATTCAATTTAAAATTGTAAATATTAAGATTAAATTAATATGTTAAGTGGGCGATCTGAGCCCTTGTTTTGGTGTCCTGAAAACGAAACTGGCGCCGGGTGGGCGCCAGTTGAATTGGGTGTTGTCAGGTAAAGGCGCCGGGAATGTAACGGTACCAGTTGTAGTCAGCCTGAGAGGAACGGGTGTTACCTGATATATATCGTTGCATTCCCACGAGGCCGGCAGGGCGTTCGCCGTACGTGTTCGTTCTCGAATAGTCGGAAAATACGCCTGTGTTATTTCCAACCCGCACGTCATTGGCTGTTACCGGATCAGAGAACCCCCAGTTCTTTGCTTCAACGATCCGGGTGACAAAGGCTCCGCGGTAAAGCCGTCCGCGTGAATAGCGTTCATCGACAACGAAGTATCTTGAGTTGCTTCCATTGGCCCGGGCTTCATCATTCAGGCGCATGGCCTCTGTGATGTTGTCGTTGACCTTGCTGACATGGTCTGCGGGCCGCGGCATCGTGTAGAGGTCGTAGGCACTGTCTTCGATTTCGCCATAGGTTGTTTTTAAACTGCCATCGACAAAGTCGGTTCGGTTCCCCAGACTGTCTCTTGAAATTCCTTCGCCCACTTTCTGGTAGGATTTGTATCCTTCGGTGTTTGCGATCGGATCTGGAATTTTTGTGTCATCAAAGTAGGAAACGTCCGCTCCGTCTGCTGCGGGTTCGGTGTTGCTGATCCCGGGTTTGAATGCCGGGGTGTTCGAATTGGATCTGAAGGTCCCAAATCGGGCTGTACCTACAGCGCCCGAACCCCAATCGACAGCAGTGCCGAACGATTTGCGAAGGTTCTTCTGGAAAGCGTTCTCGGCAGTATCAACGGTCGACTGTAGTTCGGTCTTGAATGCCTTTTCTTCGGCGGCCTTTTGAAGCAATTCCGCGAATTCCTTTGAAACAGGTTCGTTGCTGTGAATCACCCTATTTTGACCGATGATTTCAGTTCGGTGATGGAGCAGGCTGTCCGGGTGATTTTTCACGTTGTCTGCCGCCGAAGGCCCCACCTGCGACTTCTGGACATTTTGCTGAATTTCCTTTGCTTGCTGGTGGTTTTTAAATGCTTGGAACGTTTTGGCAAACTGACCACTGGGTCTGAGGTTCGTCACCAAGCTGCGCAATGCGCCGGATGAGTTGGTTGCAATGTCCATTATGAGGGTGGCCTTGTTAAAGGCATCGTCAATCGTCTTGTTGTCTGCGCTTTTACCGACGGCTTTGCGGCTTTCATCGAGAACATTTGCAACGCCTTTGTACCAATCGGACACAGCCTTCGACATCTTGTTCTGAATATCTGCAATGGCGTCCTTGCCGCCGTTTCGACCTGTTTTACCGGGAAGGAGGCGTTCAAGCTGCTGGCCTAAATGTTCCGGATTAATACCGGCATCAATGGCCTCTGCGACGCGGTCATAATAGGTGCGGGAGAGTGAGTTGATTGTGTTGACGTCCCTTTGGATCGACTTGTGAAGGTCCTCCAGATCAGATTGTGCCTCTGCGGGGTCAAGCCCTGCACTGCTTGGCCGTGGAACATTCTTCAAGACCGGTAGGCCGGTATTAATGAAGTCAGCTAGGGCATCAGCAGCAGCATGGGTTTTTATGTTGCGCTGGGTCTCAACAGCATCGAGGGCGCGATTGACGTCGCTGTTTGATGCCGTGCCATCTACCAGCTGACCAGCGATCAGCTGGCTGTCCAGACCGACATTTCCTGATCCAAGGTGCCCGTTGAGATTGCCATTTGTTGCGGCTTGATAGTGGTCAACCTGTTGTTGGCTGAGGTCGGCGTTAACTTTTAGTTGTGTGGTGCTTCCGTTGTCATCAAGTCCGATGGCAAATGACATATGTGGAGCGTGTTCAAATGGTCCGGAATCTGGACGAAGTGATAAATTTTCGCCTTCCTTGAAGCTTGTTTGCCGTCGGTCTGCTGGAAGGGTGAACTGGAAGTCCGGGCTTCTTGGATTGTCCACTTGTACAAGTGTTGGCCCCCGATTGGAAATATCAAAGGAAATACTGCCATTCGCCCGGCCATCCAGATCACGAGGCTCTTGAGGTCTACGCTGTTGGTCAGCTGCATTTAGATCCTTGATGACCCTGGATTTCCCGCCTTCGGTGACACGGATTGTGGCTCCTTCTTCCACATTCGTGCCACGCAATTCGACCCGTGTGGTCTGGGGAGCTTGCTGTTGGGAGTTGGTTTCTCTTTTAGCACGGGATTTTGGCTGAGAAGGATTGTTGTTTGCTGGTTGGTTCGCCGCGCTATTTTGAGAAGCCTGGGTGTTTGAGGCTTTGGTGTTGGTAGGCCCTGGTTGGCTGGATCTTGCCTTGTTCAGTGCGCTATCGAATTTGCGTCTGTTTGTTTCTGTGTTGCTGGTGGAGCGGGTGTTTGAGCCGGAATTTGCTCGGGCGTTTCCTTGAACTTGCGACATGTATTTCCCCATCGCATTTTGAAGCAATTCTATGCGCGGGAAGTTTGTAATATTAACTCTACGTTAATATGAAATATTCGACACTATTTTGTAAAATAACGAACCAATTATTAGTTTCATTTCAGTTGCAAAGAAGAAAATATGATTTATACTCAAATAATATTACTTATGCAGTCAAAATTATCAAGTGAGTAGATAAGAAAAATTCATTCTCCTTTGCGAATATATCATTCTGTAGTCGGTATTAAAATTATATTGCGTACATTACGAGTATTCGGAATTTAACTTTCCGGATATGTCATTTTGTTTCTAAAAGTTTCAAATTAAGACTTTTAACGGTCCCGCTTTGCGACATATTCGGTCAGCTCTCCGAGTGTAGCAGCTTTCGTTCCAAACGGAGCCAGGACGGTTTTGGCCTCATCCGAAAGACTCGCCAGTGCCGCCTTGGTCTGTTCAATCCCAAGAACCCCCACCAGGGTTGCTTTGCCGGCGTCTGCATCCTTTCCGGATGCCTTGCCCAGTTGCTCCGGGCTGGCCTCGACATCCAGAAGATCGTCGGCCAGTTGAAAAGCAAGGCCTATGATTTCACCGAAATGGGTGAGGCGCTCCACATCCTCGTCTCCGGCATTTGAGAAAATTGCACCGCCACGACACGCAAAGCGGAGCAGGGCGCCGGTCTTCATGGATTGCAGCTTGCGGATTTCTGCCTCGGATCGGTCTCGGTGTTCCGACTCCAAATCGAGCATTTGACCGCCTGCCATGCCGCCAAGACCTGCAGCTTGGGCCAACTCACGCACAAGACGGAGCTGGATGCGAGCATCCTGATGCAGGCCAGGATTGGCGACGATATCAAAGGCAAGCGTTAAAAGTGCATCGCCTGCCAGAATGGCCGTTGCCTCATCATAAGCAATGTGAACCGTTGGCTGACCGCGCCGTAGATCATCATCATCCATTGCCGGAAGATCATCATGAACCAGAGAGTAGCAGTGAATGAACTCAAGTGCGCAGGCAATGTCGAGGGCTTGGGTGTCGTCCTGATCAAACAACCTTACTGTTTCCAGAAGCAAGACTGGCCGGATCCGCTTGCCGCCATTGAGGGCTCCATGGCGCATGGCGGCCAAAAGGCGTTCTGGCCTCGCGACTTCGTTCTCCATTGGGGCAGCTGTGAGCAGTTCATCTAACCGGGCTTCAACCTTTGCTGCCTGTGTCGTCAATCGCGTTTTGAGGTCACTCATGGAAAGTCCGGATTGTTTTATCGATTTCATTGATGTGTTTGAGGTTTCCCTCTCCTGAAAACTATGTAACGTCAAGGCATATTGACAAACTGACCCATAGTGATGGGACGAGAACACCCGTTTTGGGTGTGGAGGGATAATTAAATGCGCTTGTTGTCGACCTTGCTTCGTAAATTTGTTCAGCGGGGCAAAATGCGTGTGTTCGATCTGGAAGGGACAGTCCACGAGTTTGGATCAGGGGAGGACGGGCCAACTGTTGCGATCCGTTTGCACGACAAGAAGCTCTATCGCGACCTTTTCGTCAATCCAGAGCTGGCTGCCGGAGAGGCCTACATGGATGGCACGATGACCATGGAGGAAGGATCGACGATCTACGACTTCATGTTTCTGTTTTCGATCAACCGTGCACCGCTTGGAGCGAACCCGGTTCAGGGCGCATTGCGCAAATTCTGGAAGGCGTTTCGCCGCCGGCAGCAGCAAAACTCTGTTGAACGGGCGAAAGAGCAAGCGCGGCATCACTATGATCTTTCAACTGAACTCTACCGGCTGTTTCTGGATGACGGGTTGAATTACAGCTGCGCCTATTACCGAACGCCTGACGACAGCCTTGAAGAGGCTCAGGATGCCAAGCTGACCCACCTTGTGGCCAAGTTGAACCTGAAGCCGGGTATGGAGGTGCTGGAAATTGGCGGCGGTTGGGGATCGTTGGTAATCCGAATGGCGCAGGCCGGTGCAAAGGTCACGTCTCTCAATGTGTCACCAGAGCAGGTGAAGATTGCAGAAGAGCGGGTCAAGGCAGCCGGTGTCGCCGACAAGGTCACATTCGTTCTGAAAGACTATCGCGAGTTTGAAGGTCAGTTCGATCGGGTCATTTCTGTTGGCATGATGGAGCATGTCGGCATAGGGCATTTGGACGAGTATTTCGGCAAGATCAGGGATGTCCTGACCGATGAAGGGTTTGCGGTCATCCACTCCATTGGCCGCATGACCCCTCCGGGTACCACGGGTCCCTTCATTCGCAAGTATATCTTCCCCGGTGGTTATGTCCCGGCTTTGTCGGAGGTTTTTGCCTCCACTGAGCGGCTTGGGCTTTGGGTCTGCGACAGCGAAATCCTGCGGTTGCACTATTATTACACGATCCGGGATTGGCGCATTCGCTTTGAAGAAAAGCGTGAGGACGCGAAGGCGCTTTATGACGAGAAATTCTGCCGCATGTGGGAGTTTTATCTCTGTGCGGTCGAGCTGGGCTTCCTTCACGGTTCAAACATGGTATTCCAATTGCTCCTGTCGAAGGAGAGGGATGCTGTTCCGATCCTGCGCGACTTCATTCATGAAAACGAACAGGCTCTGACGAAACGAGAGTATGCCGACGCCTAGAGCGCAATCCGCCAAAAAACCCAAATCGGACCAATCCGCCAAGCCGCGCTCGTTCAAGGCGCGGCTGCGACGTTGGGTGACCGGTTTGGTGGTTATTATCCTTGTGTTACCTCCCGTTCTCACCCTGATTTACTCCATTGTTCCGCCGGTCAGCACCTTGATGTTGGGCCGCTATGCCCAATTGCTTTGGGTGGATCGCCAATGGGTGCCGCTTGAGGAAATCTCCCCGCACCTGATCCGCTCGGTCATCACATCGGAAGATTCCAAGTTTTGTGAAATTGGCGGCGTCGACTGGGATGCGCTGGGCAAGCAGATTGAAGTGCTGCAAGAGGGAGAGCGTCCACGCGGTGCATCCACATTGACCATGCAAACCGCAAAGAACCTGTTTCTTTGGAATGACCGGTCGTTTGTGCGGAAAGGTTTGGAGATCCCCCTTGCGGTGATGCTTGATGCGATGCTGACCAAGCACCGTATTCTGGAAATTTATCTGAACATTGCCGAATGGGGTGAGGGGATTTTTGGGGCGGAAGCTGCCGCACAGGCCTGGTTTGGCAAATCGGCAAAGGACCTTTCCCGCGTTGAAGCTGCTCGTCTGGCCACAAGCCTTCCCAACCCATTCCTTCGTAACCCTGCCAAACCGTCCCGCGGACATCGTAAGCTGGCGGCCACCAATTTATCTCGCGTGAAAGTCGCGGGTAATATTTTTGAATGCGTGGGCGAGTGATGTGATGATTGAAGCAGATGTTCTGGTCGTTGGTGGAGGAACAGCCGGGTTTGGTGCCGCGGTCGCTGCCGGGCGGCAGGGGTTGCGTGTTGTCTTGATAGAGGCAACCTCCAAGATTGGCGGTGTAATGGCGTTTTGTCCCGGCATGCCCTGGGGGGCGGCCTATCCGGTTGGGGTCATGATCGGAGGGATCATGGAAGAGTTGACGGAACGGCTTGCTGCCATGTCTCCCCCTGCTGCGGAAAAGCGCGATTGTACGCTGGAGAATTTCGGGCCTGAAATCCAGTACGACCATGACATTGCGACCTTGATCATGTTTCAAATGCTGGAGGAGGCGGGTGTGGAAGTGCTGCTCAATGCAGCGGCCTTGTCTCCAATCATGGAAGGGCAACAAATTGCCGCCGTATCTTGTTACGATCGGCGGGGACCTTTTGAAGTGGTGCCGAGAATTGTGCTCGATTGTTCGGGCGATGGAGATCTTTCTGCAAAGGCTGGCGTTCCTTTTACCCTTGGAGATGCATCCGGCAACATGATGGGCGTGACGTTGTCCTTTCATATGTTAGATGCGGACTGGTCGCGGGTCTTTGCCGAGGAAGATCCCTATTTCGCCCGTTTTGCGGTCAAGGGGATCGTTGACGGACGTCTGCATCCAGGTTTGCAGAAACTCTACCTGATGCGCGGATTTCACGAAAACACCGTGTTTTGCAATTCCGTTGTTATCCGGGGCGTTGATGGAACCAATCCGTCAGATGTGAGCCGGGCTACACAAGAAGGCCGCCGACGCTGTTTGCAGCTGTCTGAGTTCCTTCGAACTGATGTGCCGGGCTTTGAAAATGCCCGCATGGCCCATCTTGGGCCAACTGTGGGTGTGCGTGAAACACGCAAGCTAGAGGGACTCTACCGCGTGACGGGGGATGACCTGCGCCAAGCGACCAAGTTTCCCGACGGCGTTGTGTGCTGCGACAATCCGATTGACGACGTCATGCGGGCGGACAGTTCGATGACCCATGACGCAATTGTTGGCGAGGGCACCTATTATCGCATCCCGTTTCGGGCCCTTGTGCCAAAGCATGTTCCAAATCTGATGTTCGCTGGGCGCATTTTGTGTGCAGACCCTGAGGCCTTTGCCTCAGTGCGCGGAATGCCGCAATGCATGGCGATGGGGCAGGCTGTGGGGACCGCAGCAGCCATGGCTCTGACCAAGGGGCAGAATGTGCAAGACGTGGATACAGAGGAGCTGGTCTTCAATTTGACGGTTCAAGGCGTTCGCGGACTTGGAGATACTGCGCTGGGGGACGCAAAAAATGGCTGAATCCCAATCGGTTCTGGACAACCATCAGCCCATGGTATAGGCCGTGGTCATAAATCGGCGCACCCTGAGCAAAAAGTTTTGTTGATGGGGTGGAAAATACAGGCCTTTGCCTGTATAACGCCGCGCATTCCAACACGCTGCGTGATGCCACGCCCCGGGCTAACCCGGTCCGGGCCGCGCGACTATGGACCACGGAGAAGAACAAGATGGCAGTCCCAAAGAGAAAAACTTCGCGCATGAAGCGCGGTTTTCGCCGTTCCACGGACGCCCTGAAGCAGCCGACATACGTCGAAGACAAGGATTCGGGCGAACTGCGTCGTCCGCATCACGTTGATCTGAAGACCGGCATGTACCGGGGCCGTCAGATCCTGACACCGAAAGACGACGTCTAAGGTCAGGGTCGCCGACAGGCGAAATGAGATCAGGGCCGGCCTTTTGGGTCGGCCTTTTTCTTTGGCGTGTGACTGTTTCTTGCCTTGCTTTGGCCAATCACTTGGTGTCACTTCGCGTCAGGTTTGACGCTGATTTGGCCGGAGCATCCCATGCGCATTTTCACTGCCGTTCCCTTCACCCTGTTCACCTTACTGATTTACAACGGCTTTGCGTTTACGACAGCTGCTGCTGTTCCCGACTTCTGGGGCCAACCGGTCATCACTTGGGGAATGGTGTCAGGTGCGTCGTTCGAATTGCTGGCCAGCGATCTGCTGATTGCCGTCGGGCTGTTTTTCCTCTTTATCGAGATCATGAAGGCAACGCGCATCGGCACCACAGCTCTGCTCGATCACATGTTCTCAGTGTTTGTCTTTGTGGCTTACCTGGTGGAGTTTCTGATTGTCCCGCAAGCTGCAACGTCAGTGTTTTTCATTCTGACGATGATCGCGTTGATCGATGTAATTGCAGGCTTTTCCATTTCCATCACTGGCGCTCGCCGGGATGTGTCATTTGGTCAGCCTGAGCTGCGGTAGGAGCGGGCTTCTTCTCTTCAAACCGGCCGTCATTCCGAACAAGTGCAACCAAAGCTGCACGATGATCCGGAATCCAGCACTTCAGCATGAGCATAAGCGAATGCAAAATCAATTTGTTAGGCCACGCTGCGCGTGAAAGATGTCTGAATCCCAGATCTGCGCTTCACATGCGTTCAGCTTTTCTGGAATGACGCAGTAGCGTCTATCCCTTCTGGCTCAGCCCTCTTTCTCGCTCTCGTCCATGATCGCGTATTTCTGGATCAGGGGCAGCTGGGTCATGGTGAAAATGAGCGTGATGGGCATCACACCGAACACTTTGAAATTCACCCAGAAATCGGTCGAAAAATTGCGCCAGACGATTTCGTTGATGGCGGCCAGCACGAAGAAGAAGATGCCCCATCTGAAGGTGAGCTTACGCCAGCCTTCATCGGTTAGTTTGAAGGCGCTGTCAAAAACATAGCCCAAAAGGGATTTGCCGAAGAACAGCCCGCCCAGCAGGATCGCGCCGAACAGGCAGTTCACGATTGTTGGTTTCAGCTTGATGAACAGCTCGTCATGCAGCCACAGCGTCAGGGCGCCAAACACCAGAACGACAACACCGGACACCAGCGGCATGATCGGCAGGCGTTTGGTGAGCCAGAGAGAAACAGTCAGCGAGATGGTGATCGCGACCATGAAGGCAGCGGTTGCCAGAAAGATCGGCTCTCCGACTTTCTGCAAGATCGGAAAGCTCTCCGCGATCTGTTCACCGCGGGAATTGAATAGGAAGAAAACACCCAGCGGCCCAAGCTCCAGCGCCAATTTGAGCAGCGGCGCCATCTCCTTGCGGGTCGAGTCGTTTGGGGCGTGTTCAAGTTCCATGAGATCTCCGGAAGAAGAAGAGATTAAGATGTATCAGGGGAGTACGGCTTGGGAAAGCTGTTGGCCAAGTTGGCATGAGACATTTTCTCGCCCTATGACCATGCTAAAGCTCCCTAAAGAGAGCGGCGAGGCGATTAAATATTTCCCAGGTGCACATTGGATTATTTGGATTTCCTATACAATGATCTTTTTGGGATGCTTTTTTTCGGCACTTTTCCATGGGTTTACTTACTGTTTTTCGTCCCAATAAGAACTGGAGTAAAGCTTTTTATACTGGTTTTAGTTTCATGTATTCTGATTTTGAACGCATGGGCGGTCGACTTTCTGAGTATATATTTGATTTTAGGGTGGAGTGCCTCAATAGGTATTCGCCTGTTTTGTTTCTGGATAAGCTACATCCTTCTGTCTGATAGTTTTTTTTGGAATAGAGATAAAGAAACTTCGATATATGCCGATGTGTTGTTTGCATTTTTCACGGCTACTTTCTCCGCTCTATCCTTTTTTATCCTTCTGTCTTGGGAAACTGCTCTAACAAACCATGCTCTTCAAATTCACGTTTCGCTTTACGTGATCTCATGTATTTTTTTGGTTTTTCCCTTAGTATTTCTGAAGTTCTTGTCGTGCTATTTCGCGGTTCTGATTGCGGCGGCGGGGCTTTCGCTTGCCATTTTTACCGGATACAGCCAATTCTATTACCCAAGCATGGTTTTGAGAGAAGTGAAACGCGTTGTCGCAGACGAGAAGTTTTGCATTCGCCCGCGTGGGTTTAGGGACGAAATCATAACTTCGGAAGTGCAACTGACGTTCCTGGCAGCCCCAAAGAGTACATGGGACGCTCACTTCAAATTATTCACTGAGACAAAGACTTATGAGTGGAGCTACCACAAGCGGCAATTTGTGGAATACGCTGGTGATCGATCCAATTTAGACGCCTGTTTTTCCGAGCAGCACTTTTGAAGGTGTGTTTTTGGGCAAACGAAAAAGGCGCCCCGGTTGGAGCGCCTTTTGTAATCGGTAAACGCCAGACAGTTTAGCCGTTGGCGATGTACTGGCCGCCGTTGATGGTCATGACTGCGCCGGTCATGAAGGCCGCTGCATCGGAGGCCAGGTAGACGACCGTCTGCGCGATTTCCTCCGGATGACCAAGACGGCCAACCGGGATGCCCGAGATGATCGAATCCAGAACCTTTTGCGGCATGGCGGCAACCATGTCGGTGTTGATGTAGCCTGGGCACACGCAGTTGACGGTGATGCCCTTGAAAGCGTTCTCCTGAGCCAGCGCCTTGGTGAAGCCGATGACGCCGGCTTTGGCTGCGGAATAGTTGGTCTGACCCATCTGGCCCTTTTGGCCGTTGATGGAGGAGATGTTGATGATCCGGCCTGATCCGCGCGACCGCATGCCGTTGATGATCGGCTGGGTCATGGTGAACATGGAATCAAGGTTGGTGGATATGACTTCACGCCACTGCTCGAAGGACATTTTGTGGAACATTCCGTCGCGGGTGATGCCAGCGTTGTTGACCAGAACCTCAACTGGTCCAAGCTCGGCTTCGACTTGAGCGATCCCAGCGGCGCAAGCTTCTGCGTTGGAAACGTCCCATTTGAAAACGTGGATGCCGGTTTCTGCCTTGAAGGCTTCCGCTTTTTCTGTGTTGCCGGCATAGGTGGCAGCAACGGTGTATCCGGCTTCTTTCAGACCACGGGAGATCGCTTCTCCAATGCCGCGGGTTCCGCCCGTAACCAGTGCGACCTTACTCATGTATTCCCTCCACTTTCCGCTAATTCCAGTACCAGTATTCTTGTAAAAACTAAAGGTAGCAATTCCTCAAAAGTCATGGCGGGTAGATAGTCCATCCGCCATGACTAAAATCAAAAGTTGTCTTCCCCTTTGGGCTAATGTGCCGCTAAGGCTATGCCTTAACGTTCAAGGCACATGGCAACGCCCATGCCGCCGCCAATGCAAAGGGTGGCGAGGCCTTTCTTTGCGTCACGGCGCTGCATTTCATGCAGCAGGGTGCAAAGGATGCGCGCGCCAGAAGCGCCAATCGGGTGACCGATCGCAATTGCGCCGCCGTTGACGTTCACCTTGTCGAGATCCCAACCCATGTCCTTGTTGACGGCACAGGCCTGAGCAGCAAAGGCTTCGTTTGCTTCTACCAGATCCAGGTCCTCTGCTTTCCAGCCAGCTTTTTCCAGCGCCTTTTGGGAAGCCGGGATCGGGCCGGAACCCATGATCGCCGGATCAACGCCCGCTGTGGACCAAGAGGCAATGCGTGCAAGCGGGGTCAGGCCGCGCTTTTCTGCTTCCGCTGCGCTCATGACAACAAGAGCCGCCGCACCATCGTTGATGCCAGAGGCGTTGCCGGCAGTCACAGAACCTTCCTTGGTGAAGGCCGGGCGCAGCTTGGTCACACTGTCCAGCGTTGCGCCATGGCGAATGTACTCGTCATCTTCAACGACGATGTCGCCCTTGCGTGTCTTGATGGTGAACGGGGTGATCTCGTCCTTGAACTTGCCAGCCTTTTGGGCTGCCTCAGCCTTGTTTTGAGAGGCAACGGCAAATGCATCCTGCTCATCGCGGGTGATCTGCCACTTCTCGGCAACATTCTCTGCGGTCTGACCCATGTGGTAGCCGTTGAAGGCATCCCACAGACCGTCTTTGATCATAGTGTCGATCATCTTGTAGTCGCCCATTTTGTAGCCTGCGCGCATTGGGGCGCAGTGGGGCGACATGGACATGTTTTCCTGACCGCCAGCAACCATGATGGTGGCATCGCCGGTCTGGATTTGTTGCGCAGCAATAGCAACAGTGCGAAGGCCTGATCCGCAAACCTGATTCAAGGTCCATGCAGATGCAGATTCAGCGATGCCTGCCCCAATGGCAGCCTGGCGGGCCGGGTTCTGGCCTTGGCCGGCTGTCAGAACCTGACCGAAAACGACTTCGTTCACATCCGCGCCGTCGACCTTGGCTTGGTCGAGGGCTGCCTTGATCACGTGGGAGCCGAGCTCATGGGCCGGAACATTGGCAAAAGAACCATTGAAGGAGCCAACCGGCGTGCGGGTGGCACTGACAATTACAACATCATTGGAAGCGCTCATAAAATTCTCCGGCGTTTGAACCTGACTGACCGATGTGTCTACACCCGTTTCGTCACGGTGTTGGATCATCAGTCTTCGGATCGGACTAGAAACCCTGCTTGCCGGAGTGTCAACACTCCATAAGACGTGAACTTGGCAGTTTTCGCACCTGCAGCATTCCCCTTTGGTCTTAGTGCATAAAAAGGCTGGTCACATCTTGTGCTATTGGCTTAGTCTGAAAGATGGAGGGGGCGGCGCAGCAATCGAAGACGCCGTCATTTGCGACCGGGCCCATGGCCCTACGAATGCGGAAGACAGGATGGCAAAAACCAACGAGCCGACAGTTATCAAGAAGTATGCGAACCGCCGACTTTATAACACCGGCACGAGCACGTATGTGACGCTCGAAGATCTGGCTGTCATGGTCAAGGGTGAAGAAGACTTTGTGGTCTTTGATGCAAAGTCGGGAGATGACATCACCCGCTCGGTTCTCACGCAAATCATCTTTGAGCAGGAAGGCAAGGGTCAGAACCTTCTTCCCGTCACGTTCTTGCGGCAGCTTATTCGCTTTTATGGCGACAGCATGCAGGGTGTCGTACCAAGCTTCCTTGAATACTCCATGACGTCACTGACGAGGGAGCAGGAAAAAATGCGCTCGCAAATGAGCGAGACTTTCGGGGCGACGGCATTTGAGGCGATTGAGGATCAAGTCAAACGCAACACGGAAATGTTCGAACGGGCCATGAAAATGTTCATGCCGTTTCCGGCTGGCGAAAGCGGCAGCGGAGCAACAGCCGACAATGAGACTGCCGAAAAGCCGTCGTCTGATCTGGATGAAATGAAACAGCAGCTTGCGGCCATGCAGGCGAAAATCGACGCGCTTGGCGATAAATCCTGACCTTTTTGATCGCGCAGATTGCGTTTCAGCAGCTGCGCGATCCAGATAGCCCGAAAGGGTTTACCCGCAATCGGCTGTGAAGCCGATGGCTTCAATTCCGGCAACCGCCGCAGCTTCATCGTTGTCCGAGGTGTCGCCAGTTACGCCAACGGCCCCCAGCGTTTCGCCATCTGCGTCCCTCACGAGAACTCCGCCAGGAACTGGAATGATGGCTCCGCCTGATGCGCCATTGAGGGCTTGCACGAAATGCGGTCGGGTTTCCGCGTTCGCTTGCAGCCATCTTGTTCCGGTGCCAACGGAAAGCGCTCCGATGGCCTTGCCAGTTGCGATTTGGGGACGCAAAATCGAGGAACCATCCTGCCGGGCGAGTGCAATCGTGTGACCGCCTGCATCCAAAACGGCTACTGTGAGCGGTTTGAGCTCAAGCTGCTCTGCTTTTTCCAATGCGGAAGAAATGATGTTCTGTGCGTTCACAAGTGTCAGTTTGCCCATTGGTGGGAACCTCCGTTAATGTCCGAACTGCGTCGGGGAGACAGCTAACAGATCATATGGTGTTCAACCACCGGAAAAGGTGGTTTAGGATATGTGCCAAAATAGAAATAGTGATGGTCGTACTGGACCGTCAATTCAGGTGAGGAAGTACTCTTGAAACGCAATTTTGAAGCGCCCGGCCGGTCTCCGGTCTATGCGAGACAGGCCGCGGTTGCGACATCCCATCCGCTTTCAACCAGCGCTGCGCTGGATGTTTTGCGCGAGGGTGGCAATGCGGTGGATGCTGCAATTGCAGCTGTTGCGGTTCAAGGTGTTGTTGAACCTCAAATGACGGGTATTGGCGGCGATTGTTTTGCCATCGTGACAGAGCCTGATGGGCGCATGGCCGGGTTCAATGGCTCCGGAGCTGCGCCAATGGGCGCATCCCCGGAGGCACTTGAAAATGCGGGCATCGATGAAATTGATCCCATGTCCCCGCATTCGGTCACAGTACCGGGAGCGATCCGGGCTTGGGAAACGCTGTTGCAAGCTCACGGCACCCGGGATTTCAAAACTCTCTTCAAGCACGCTATTTCCTATGCGCGCGATGGGTTTCCGGTTGCGCCGAGAGTGCAATACGACTGGGCGAAAAATCTGGAAAAGCTCTCTGCACACAAGGCCACTGCTGCAAGTTACCTTGTTGGCGGGCGTATTCCCGAAGTGGGTGATAACCTGAAATATCCGCACTTGGCCGACACATTGGAAGCAATTGCGGAAGGTGGGGCTGAAGCCTTTTATACCGGCCCGATTGCCGAGGACATTGTCGAGACCTTAAAAGATCTTGGCGGGTTCATGACACCAGAGGATCTGGCGGCGTGTCATACGACAACGGTTTCTCCAGTTGTTCGGGACTACAAGGGCTATGGAATCGCCGAGTTACCGCCCAACGGGCAAGGCATCATTGCGTTGATTATTCTGGGCATTCTCGAACGCTTTGAAATGGAGCGGCTCGATCCTATCGGACCGGAGCGCTTGCACCTTGAAATGGAAGCAGCGCGGCTTGCCTATGCGGTTCGTGATCAGTTTGTCACCGATCCGGGCTTTATGGATGTCTGTCCAACCAGTCTGTTCTCGGAGGACTATATCGACCGATTGGCGGCGTGGATTACGCCAAACCAGCGAATTGCCGAGATTCCGGAAAACAGTTTGGCCCCCCAAACGGACACGGTTTATCTCAGTGTGGTTGATAAGGATGGTTTGTCGATCTCGTTGATCAATTCCATCTTTAACGAGTTTGGCAGCGGTATTGTCGCGCCAAAATCCGGAGTTCTTTTGCACAATCGCGGGGCAGTATTCAGCGCAAAGCCGGGGCTTGCAAAGTCGATTGCGGGTGGCAAACGCCCAATGCATACGATTATTCCAGCAATGGGTTTGAAGGACGGTCTACCGTGGTTGTCTTTTGGTGTGATGGGTGGCCATTATCAGGCATGCGGTCACGCGCACCTTCTTACCAACATCATTGACTATGGTATGGACGTGCAGGCAGCAATCGACTTCCCACGGATGTTCTTCAATATGGACGATCATAGTCTGGAAGCGGAAGCCGGTATTCCGACGTCCACACGTCAGGCGTTGGCATCCTTTGGGCACAAGGTCAGCCCTGCCTCTGCGGCTATCGGTGGAAGCCAAGCCATCATGATTGATCGGGAGAAAGGGTTGCTGATTGCTGGTTCGGACCCACGCAAAGACGGTCATGCAGCCGGGTACTAGAGCACATCCACCCAAGCTTGGGCCAGTTTGATGGAGCAGATTTTTCTGTCCAACAAGGAGAAGACCGCAGAATGATGCCCGTGCATCATTCGAGGATTTCGACGCAGATGGCCTGGAAAAGGTACCCAAGCATGCCAGAAGTAACACTCTTCCAGAGATGGAACCATTTGAACTTGGTTTTGTCCGCCCTGACGGTATTGCCTCTGCCTTGTGGTGTGACGGCACCACGGCGCCAAACGCGCCTTGTCAGCGCGAACACTCCCGGCGTTCAAACGATTCAAGGTTGGGTGGACGTGCTCTAACCAGCTCTTAAGGGGGCAAGCCTGCGGCGTGTCCCTGGTTTATTAATTAAAGTTCAGTTGAAAGAACGTGCCCGACATCCCGCAGGCGCGGCAGGGCTGCCGTTGCGCGATAAACATCGGCGCCATGCTCTGGCTCCCGCCGACGCTTGAAGCGGGTTTGCGGAAATTCGTCACGTGTTGCGATCAAATGTGCGAGAAATACCGAATTCGGGCGATAACGGCTGTTTAACTCGGTCCGTTCGGTTTGTTCCGGAGCTTGTGTGATCGCAGGCAGGGTTTGCGGTGCTTTTGGCACAAAACGTTCGTTTTCAGTTTCGTCAACTGAACGACGCTTCCGTCTCTCTCTGAACCGCCCAACGGTGGCAACAGGTTCAACTCGCAATGACACTACCTTCGCCTGCGCCGGACTTGGCGCGTCTTGGATGCGCGCCTGAGCCGACTGAATGCAATCTTCTAGATATATTTAATGCTTTGTTAACTTTTTTGCATTGTTTCTTTTGAAGAAAATGCTGAAATGGTTAATGGGTTGACCTGATTGTGAACAGTTTTCGGGGAAAATGGGGAAAGGCTGCTGTCCCAACCGCTAACGCTCCGGTTCCTGCGGAACCAGAGTTCAGTGCGGGTATTGCAATTTGTGTTCTTGATCAGGACAAGGGGTAAGGGATCGGTACGACGTCCGTTCGGGCGCGGCTCTCAAAGACCGATGCCATGTCTAATGCCGACATGGGTTTAGCGATAAAGTAACCCTGCACTTCCCGGCAGCCTGCCTGGCTGAGAATTTCCGCGTGTTCCCGTGTTTCCACCCCGACAGCACCAACATGTGAGCAAAATGAACTGCCGATTTCGATCAAGGAGGCGACGCGTTGCCGGCTCTTGTTTGAATGCACGATCTGGCGCACCAATTTTGCATCCAGTTTAACCTGATCGGGTTTGATGTTCAGTAGGTTGGATACAGAGCACGGAGCTCCGCCGAACCCGTCGAGGATGATTTTGGCACCGAGCGCACGCAACTTGGCGACTGAGGCGAGTGTGTCATCGATTTTGCGCTCAAACAAAACAGTGTCTGAGAGCTCGAACGCAAACCGGATAGGTAAATCCCGCGCCTTGGACAACCAGCTTGGATGGTGAGACTTGATCCCGCCAAGATTAAATGAGAGTTCCGGGACATCGTGTAGAGGTGTCCGCCATTGCCGACAGTCGCTTGACGCTTTTTCAAAAATCGTCTGCTCCAAGCGATCTAGTATTTTGGGGCTGAGGGCAAGGTTCAAGAATTGGCGTGGTTCCAGAAGTCCATGCTCAGGGTGCTGCCAGCGGGCCAGCACTTCAATCCCGGTCATCGCCCGTGTCAGGGCATCATGTCGGGGTTGATAGTGTGGAACGATTTCGCCGCGTTCAAGTGCTTGTACCAAATCATCGCAATCAAGGGGACGTGGGGATGGGTTCGGCTCATCGGGCAAGGTAAATGCCAGTTTGTAGCGCTGTCCGCTTTGCTTTGCCTGATGACTGGCAAGATTTGCCCCAATAAGCGCTTTCCATGCGTTCCACGCCGGTTGCCGCGCAATTCCGATGCGCGCCGAAATACAATATTCGGTGCGATCAACATAAATCGGATTGTTCAATGTATTGGCGAGCCGATGGGCGAGCCTCTGCAGTTCCTGCGTACCGGGGGTCTTGACCGGCCAGACGACAATTGCGTCTGGACCAACACGCGCGATCATGTCCCGTGTGCGGCAGCGGTTTGAAATCACGCGGGTGATTTGGACTAGCACCCGGTTTGCCGTGCGTTGGCCTGCTTCCTCAGCGATGCGTTGCAGCGCGCCGAGGCTGATATGTAACAACGCGACCTCGGTATTATCTCTTGCTTTTGCCACTTGTTCCAGTTTTTGCAGCAGCAGCTTCTGGTTCGGCAGACCGGTGACCCGATCATGCAAGCGGGTGCCTAATGTGTCGCTTTTTTCGGATACGGTAACCGCCGGCTTTACGTCTTTTGCTGCACGGATCAGGCCTGGGCCGAGAGCGCTTACCAAGATTGCTGTGAGCGCGAGAAGGACGACGCCTTTTTCAGCAAGCACAATCATCCAGAGCTCACTGGGTTGAACCAGTGTTTCGACCCAGTTGGTGGATTCGGGAGAGGCCGTCTCAGCGGCAAGAGCGCCATCTGGAGAAAGCAGCAAGATAAGTGCGAAAACAGGCAGCGAGCTGAGGGTTGCATGAACCCATGAGTCTGAAGCGGGGGCGGTGTGAGTTTTGGATGTCGAACACAATCTGAAGGCCGAACGGTCAAACACACACCCCATAATGTCCCCCCAAGAGCAGTTGCCTGGATTTTGAAGCGTCAAAATTTAGGGCGGATAGGAACCCGATCATTTTGATACCAAAAAAACCTAAGCTACCCTTGCGGAGGGTGCCAAGATTGGTGATTCATCCGATTGATTGAACCGCGTCTACTTGCAAAATGAAGCATTGCGGAGAGTCCGGCTGACAGGACTCAGTGTAGCGTGCTCAGTGATTGCCTCGTTCGCATCGTCAATTTTGTCTGGTTTTTTGAAAATGGAACTGAGAATGATCACCGCTCCGAAACAGCAGGTGGGGCAGTTGCTCATTGGGATTTGAAATGAGGGCAACAAAAAAAGGCGCATCCCCTGTGGAATGCGCCAATTTAATTTTTTGATGACCTGTTTAGAGGCCGTCAGATCAGGCGAGAGCGCCTTGAGCCTTTTCGACCAGAGCCTTGAAGGCGTCCGGCTGGTTGATGGCAAGATCGGACAGAACTTTACGGTCAACTTCAACACCAGCCTTGTTCAGACCATCGATGAAGCGGCCATAGGTCATGCCGTGTTGGCGAGTCGCTGCGTTGATACGCTGGATCCAGAGCGAACGGAAATTGCGCTTTTTGGCTTTCCGGTCGCGGTAAGCGTATTGAGCGGCCTTCTCGACGGCCTGCTTGGCAACGCGAATGGTGTTCTTGCGACGACCGTAATAACCTTTGGCGGCCTTCAGAACTTTTTTATGGCGAGCATGGGCTGTAACGCCCCGTTTCACGCGTGACATGGTGAATTCTCCTTAAGGGGCGTTGTTATGCGTAAGGCAGGAACTGCTTGACGATCTTTGCATCCTGATCGCTCAGCGTGGTGGTCCCACGAGCGTTCCGGATGAACTTGTTCGTCCGCTTGATCATGCCGTGACGCTTGCCGGCCTGTGCGGTTTTCACCTTGCCAGATGCTGTCACCTTGAAGCGCTTCTTGGCGCCGGATTTGGTCTTCAGCTTGGGCATTTTGCATCCTTTCCTTGGCGTGTCTGCAAGCAGACACTTCATTTATTGGTGCATTCAGAGCCGACACGGCATGCCCTGGTTATTGAGATGGATTTACACCTTGCGGGAAAACGCAAGAAACCGCCCCAAAGAGCCGGACGACTCTGGACCGGGCGCTTATACGGGAGCATGCCCCAAAGCGCAACGGGATTCTGTCGGGTTTTTAAGGCAAACAACCGGCGCATGCCTGCTGTTTGCCTTAATACTCGGTGATCAGGCGTTGACGTCGACGACAATGCGGCCTTTGACCTGACCTTTCAGGATGGCCTTGCCGAGGTCCGGCAGATCAGACAGCGTGGCTGGCTGGATCATTTCATGAAGCTTGTCGAGCGGCAGGTCTGTTGCCAAACGGTTCCATGCGCGCACACGGGCATCATAGGGCTTCATGACGCTGTCGATGCCGAGAAGGTTTACCCCGCGCAACAGGAACGGGATGACTGTTGCTGGTAAATCCGCACCACCTGCAAGGCCAACCGCCGCGACAGAAGAGCCGTATTTCATCTGTCCGAGAACGCGGGCAAGCATGGCTCCGCCAACAGCGTCCACACACCCGGCCCAGGTTTCTGCTTCCAGTGGGCGTTTGACGGTCTCATTGATTTCATCACGGGCGATGACGCGATCAGCGCCAAGGCCTCGAATATAATCTGTTGTTTCAGGGCGGCCCGTCACGCCGACCACTTCATACCCCAGCTTGGCAAGAATGGCGGTGGCGACAGACCCGACGCCTCCTGCTGCACCGGTCACCAGAACCGGGCCGTTTTCCGGTTTCAGGCCATGATCTTCCAATGCCATGACGGCGAGCATTGCAGTGAAGCCGGCTGTGCCAATGGCCATAGCATCGCGCGTGGTCAACCCGTCTGGAAGCGGAACCAGCCATTCGCCTTTTACGGATGCCTTTTGGGAGTAGCCGCCCCACCAAGCCTCACCAACGCGCCAACCAGTGAGCACTACCTTGTCACCTGGCTTGTACCATTCGTCTTCAGATTCCTCGACGGTTCCCGCAAAGTCGATACCCGGAACATGTGGGTAATTGCGCACCAAGCCGCCGCCCGGCCCAACGCACAATCCGTCCTTGTAGTTGACGGTCGAATATTCGACAGCCACCTTCACATTCGCATCCGGAAGTTGGTTGTCTTCCAGATCAGTGACAGCCGCGCTGGTCTTGCCTTCCTCGTTCTTGGTGACGAGCAATGCTTTGAAAGTCATGGTGACATTTCCTCAATATTGGCCTTCAGTTCAGGCTAGGTATCATCTGCGCTTTGGGCAGCATCTTGTGCGCGCTGGCGCAGGACAAACTTCTGAATTTTTCCGGTGGCCGTTTTCGGCAACTCGCCAAAAACGACTTCTTTGGGACGTTTGAAGCCAGCCATATTCTGGCGACTGAAGTCGATCAACTCTTCAGCGCTGATGTCTGCATCCGGTTTCAGCTCCACGAAGGCGCAAGGCACTTCGCCCCACTTCTCATCCGGTTTGGCGACAACCGCGGCGGCAGCCACGGCCGGGTGCTTATAAAGTACACCTTCCACCTCAACGGACGAGATGTTTTCGCCGCCAGAGATGATCACGTCTTTGAGGCGGTCTTTGATCTGAATATAGCCATTGGGATGGCGCACTGCCGCATCACCGCTCTTGAAACGTCCACCTGAAAATGCCTCGGCAGTGGCGTTCGGGTCTTTGTAATAGCCCTTCATCACGGTGTTTCCCTTCAGGACAATCTCACCTTGCGTTTCTCCGTCCCATGGGACCGGTTGGCCGGTTTCCCGGTCAAGGACATCAGCCTCTTCGGTCATGGGGAAGGCCACACCTTGCCAGCTTTGGACCTCTGCCTGCTCGGAAGCACTGAGGTCGTCCCATTCCTCGCGCCACAGGCATTGGGTGACATGGCCATAGGTTTCGGTCAGCCCATAAACCTGCATGACTTCAAAGCCGAGGGCTTTGGTGGCCTCCAAAACAGCAGCTGGCGGAGGTGCTCCTGCCGTCATGACTTTTACCGGATGTTTGAGCGGACGTTTATCTTCGTCGGCTGCGTTGATCAGCATGGACAAAACGATTGGTGCGCCGCCCAGGTGGGTAACCCCATGTTCTTCAATGGCAGCGAAAATGTCCTTGGCCGTGACGGCCCGCAGGCAGACAATTGTTCCTGCCAGCAGGGTCATGGTCCAGGCATGTCCCCATCCGTTGCAGTGAAACATTGGAACGGAATACAGATAGACCGGGTGGCGGGGCAATTCCCATGCAATCGGTGTTCCGAGCGACATTAAATATGAGCCACGGTGATGATAGACCACGCCTTTCGGCCTGCCTGAAGTCCCGGATGTGTAGTTCAGGGACAGGGCCTGCCATTCATCGGTCGGTCCCTGCCAAGCGAAACCGGCGTCGCCGTTTTCAATTAGGTCCTCATAGGTCTGAGTGCCCAAACGTTTTCCGCCAGGTCCCGCCGCATCCACAATATCTATGACCAGAAGCGGTCGGTTGGCACTTTGAATGGCCGGTCCCATCACTTTGTGAAAGGCGGTGTCAGTTACGACAACTTTTGCGTCCCCGTGATCAAGAATGTAGGCGACCGTATCCACCTCCAACCGGGTGTTGATGGTGTTTAATACGGCCCCGATCATTGGCACGGCGAAGTGGAGTTCGAACAACTCGGGTGTGTTAGCGGCCATGACGGCCACCGTATCGCCTTGACCTACGCCGAGCCTTTGCAAGGACGAAGCGAGCTTGCAGATCCTCTCATAGGTTTCTCGCCAGCTCGCCTGATAGTCGCCGTAGATCACAGCGACGCGGTCCGGGAAAATCGAGACTGTCCGTTTCAAAAATGAAAGTGGCGACAGGGCAACATGGTTTGCGTCGGTCTTCTCGAACGCCTCGAAATTCTCGCGCATCTCAGTCCTCCTGATCGGAAAACGGCTTTTCCCAGACAGTTGCCGTGCGAATGCCGTCCGGTGTTTCCACTTCCACCCGCGTGCCATTGTCCCAATGGGTCATGCGGACCATGCCGATGGCGACATTGGTTCGAAAGTCGGGTGACCAGGCTGCCGAGCTGACGTTGCCGACCTTTTTGCCACCGGCAAAGATGGGCCAGAGGTCTTTGCAGGGCGGAACGGGGTCGCCATCAATCGCCAGATGCCGGATTTGGCGCACCGGGCCTTCAACAGCAACACGCAACAAGGCGTCACGGCCCACACAGCCAATGGCCTTTTGGGTCTGACAGAATTTGCCGAGGCCACACTCGTGTGGTGTGTTGTTGCGGGTCATGTCGTTGCCGTAAGACAGCAGCCCGCTTTCAATCCGCTCGATCAGATTGGGGCAGCCTGCGCGAACGTTGAGATCTTCGCCTGCCTTCATGAAGGCATCCCAAAGTGGCTCGCCGTTGTGGCTACCGTCGACATAGAGCTCAAACCCGCCCTGCTTGGAATAGCCAGACCGTGCCAGCACCATGTGTTGACCCTGGAACTGGACATATTCATAGCGAAAGAATCCGATCGAGCGGATTTGATCGCCAAAGACACGCGCAACCAGATCTTCAGCCTTTGGGCCCTGGATGGCGAGCGGAGACACATCCGGCTCATCCACATCCACCTCCAGACGTAAGGCGTAGGCCAGCCCCTTGATCCAGTAGAGCAGATCGCTGTCGGCAATGGACACCCAATACCGGTCCTCTGCCAGCTTCAAGGCAACGGGGTCATTCAGCATGCCACCGGTTTCATCCACCATTGGGGTGTAGAAACAACGACCAACCGTAAGGTTGCTGAGATCGCGCGGTGTCAGCATCTGGGCCAGACGGCCAGCATCTGGGCCGACCAGTTCCACCTGTCGTTCACAAGACACGTCCCACAGTTGGACGTTTTTTTTCAGGTGATGATAGTCTGCCTCCACCGACTCAAAAACGGTCGGCAGAAGCATGTGGTTATAGACCGTGTACGCCTTTACCCCCGCCTCGGTAACCCGGCGGGTGAACGGAGTGGAACGGGTGCGGCGGGATACCGCGAGAAAGGGAAGCTGAACCGCTTGCTGCATGTCCCCGAGCCTTGTCTTTATGCTGCGTCAGCTGCGGCTGGTCCGGACCAGTCGATTTGACAGATTTCAGCGCTGCGCCCATCAAAGTCCCAGACGCGCCCGTAAGCACGCACGCGGCCCTGTGTGGCTGTGGCAACAGTGATGTCGGATCCCATCCAGTATTCGGTGTTGGTGACGACAATGTCTTCATCAGGGTTCGACCCGGTGACCGGGACAACTTCACCCTTGATGGCCTTGCCGACGATCAAACGGCGCTTCTTGCCTTCGTTTTCGTAAGTTACCGGCGCACGCTCGGCCCCGAGGAATTCGCTGACGAGTACGCGGAACAGGCCGGTTGTGCCCTTGGCTTCGCCGGAGAAGATCTTGACCAATGCGTCAAAAGCTTCATCGCTGGCGCGCTCATCAATGTAAGCGGCCGCTTTCCAGTTACCACGTGCCATCAGGCCCGGAATTTCCAGAACCAGGCCCACATTCAGGCCGGACAGGTCGATGCCTTCATAGTGGCCCTCGTCGATGCGAACACCGGACCAAGCCTGACAATATCCTTCCGTGGGCGGGTGCTTGCCAAGCGAAACAACACACGGACAGAAGACCGTGCAGTTGCAGTTCAAAATAAGTTCGCCCTTGATCGACCATCCGGTCATGGCGTGCTCTCCCTATGTCAGAGGTCCGTATTCGATAAAGAGTGTGAGCGCGGCTGCAAAAAGCAGGGCCGCGCCAAGTGGTGCGCTTACGCGCGCGCCGATTTGTGGAAGTTTTTCCAGAACCATCAGAACTGTAGCCAGTCCCATAAAGGCCAGATTCATTGTGCCAGCAACAAAAGCGAGCAGCATGAGCGCCCAGCAGCAGCCAAGGCAAATCGCGCCGAGACGCAGACCCATCATGAAGGCGCCGCCCACCCCTTCGCGCCAATTAGCCATGAAAAACATCAGCGGACTGCGGCAGCTGTTAAGGCAGGCCTCTTTCAATGAACTGAATTGATAAGCCCCGGCCAGCGCCAGCAAAAACGCATTGAACACCGGAAGCAGGCTTCGTCCTTCCATGTCGAGAACATTCGCACCCGCCAGCACGACTTGCGCTCCGGCGGCGAGCAGGGAAAAGCCAAACCAGATCAGGAGGTATCCGCCAAACAGAGCAATGAACCCGCGGCTTCCCAGATGCGCGGCGGACGGTAGCTCGCCGTAAGTTTTCAGAGCTGGGAGGGAGGTGGGCGCCATCATGGCGAGGGACATCAAAGCCCACATCGCAAAGGCGACTGGATATCCGGCAGTGCTTGCACTGGTCTGGCATAGAGCGAGAAGGGCCTGCATAGCTTCGCCCTGCCAAACCGGGCCGGATAGCTCCAGACCTGGTTGCATGGCAAACAGGATCGCCCAAGCAAGCAAAATGCTGCTGAAAAACAGCAGCCAGCCTGCCTGCCGACCAACATTTTGGCGCAGCCAGAAGTGCACACGTTCCTCCCGTAACGTCTTTGCGGCTACGCTGTCCTGCTTAAGACTAAATGTCAAACATTTAATTGTCAGACATTTATACTTTTACATTGACCCATGTCGCGTGCAGGCCTAAATTTGGCGGAAATCCTGAGGACTTGTGTGGAGAGATCTGTTGGCGATTGAATTCAGTTCCATTCGAAAAGAAGGCCTGTCGGTTCAAATCGCCAATGCCATTCGCACTGCCATCATCGATGGGCATCTGGTTGTCGAAGAGCGGTTGCCGAGCGAAGCCGAATTGTCTGAGAGGTTCGAGGTCAGCCGGTCAACGGTTCGTGAAGCGCTCAAGCGGCTTGCGGCTCAAAACCTTATTCGAAGTGAACGAGGGTCGTCCGGTGGAGCTTTCGTGAACCGGATCACGCATGATGAGGCACAAGAAAGCCTCGTTACAACCTTGCGCTTGATGATTGGCATGAACAACATCGCGTTTGAAGAGGCAATTGAATCCCGCTTTACGCTTGAATCAGCTTGTCTCGGATTGGCGGCCAATCGGCGCAGTGATGACGATTTGGCAGACCTTCGGGCGGAACTCCAGCGCCAGAGGTCCGGGTCTATCAGTGATGAAGACTTCTGCGCCTCTGATGTTGCCTTTCACAGCATTATTGGACGGTCGACCGGGAACCCATTGCTCGCCTTTCAAATGGCTGGGGCGGTTGAGGCGATGCAGCCTCTGATGAATATGCTTGTCTATCGCTTGCGGGATCGCCAGCGAATTGCGGACCTCCATGCGGCAATAGCTGATGCACTTGAAGCCAAGGATGCAGATGCAGCGTGGCAGCACCTGGAGGCATTGGCGTCTTATACCCGCGAATTGGCTGATCAACGACGGGCCCCTCGGCTCAACGGCCCCAAAGTGGGAAATGGTGCCGCTCCTGAACCGGCGAGCGTCTAGCCGCCGGCTTCCGAACTAGGTTCGACTAAACCGGACGACAAAAATCGCCGTATACCCCGCGAAAGCGAGGTCAGCGTGATTACGGTTTATTATGACGGGAAATGTGGATTGTGTTCGCGGGAAATTGGCTATTTCCGAACGCGGACACCTAAGCTGCCAATCGTTTTTCATGACATTGCCAGGCAGCCGGAGGTGTTGGAACGTCTCGGGATCTCACAGGCAGATGCGCTGTTGTATTTTCATGTTGAGGACGAAGACGGGCAGCTTCAATCTGGTGTCAGAGCATTCGCGTTGATGTGGGGCCAATATCGGGGATGGCGTGTGTTGGCCAAACTGGTTGTCTTGCCTGGCGTGCGACCTCTCGTTGACATGATTTATCGAAAGTTCGCGCATATGCGCTTCGCGCGCTACCCGCATTGCAAAGCCTCTCTGGCTTTGGACGCGCAAAACTGAGAGCTGCAGACAGATCCATGAGATATTAATTGCCCATGGGTCGTCACAAGCTCGTCACACCCGTATAGTAGGAGCAGCCTTCCTTGATGCTGAGAGGCGTGCCTCCGGCATCGCTTACCCTTCGCTGAGCTCTTCATCATGCGGTATGCCATCTATTTTGCCGGCCCGACCGGTGATCCTTTTATGGACTTGGGAAACCAATGGCTTGGCCGGAATGTTTTTTCCGGTGCGCCCTTGGTACAACCCACTGTGTCGGATGTTCTGCCCACCCGTCTTGCAGAGCTGACTGCTGATCCTCGTCGCTATGGCTTCCATGGAACGTTGAAAGCGCCCTTCGCGCTCGCAAACGACAAAACTGAAGCGGATCTTGTTGCTGCCTGTCAGGTCTTTGCCGGCTCGGTTGCACCCTTTGAAACTACGGGGCTTCACGTCAGCAAGCCTGGCAAGTTTTTGGCACTTACCCCAATCGGGGAAGATGAGGAATTACAATCTTTTGCTGGCTTGTGCGTGCGAACATTTGAACAGTTTCGCGCGCCGCTGCCTGCCAATGATTTGGCACGTCGACGCCAATCTGGCTTGAGCCATCGACAGGATCGGCATCTCGTCGCTTGGGGATATCCGTACATTTTCGATGAGTTCCGGTTTCACATGACTTTGACCGGCAAACTGCAGGACAGTGATGAAGCTGACGCATTGGAGCGGGCTGCGAAGATCCACTTCAGCGAAGTGGTCGGATTGCGCCGCACTTGCTCCACGGTTGGCCTTTATGTCGAACCAGAACACGGTGCCCCGTTTCAGGTTCACACCATTTTTGACTTAACCGGGACAGTGCCGCCTGCGCAGTTGGCTGTCCGATCCGAGGAGGTCCAATGAGCGCCCCAGCTGCCGTCTTTAAAAATGCCCGATTGATCCTTTCTGATGTGGTTCACGAAGGAAGCCTGACAGCTGATGCTGAGGGTCGGATCACTGATATTGACGGGCCGACAGCGACCGCCGGACATGACTGTGAAGGCGATTACTTGTTGCCCGGTTTGGTGGAGCTTCATACCGATCATTTGGAATGCCACTACGCGCCGCGCCCGAAGGTGCGATGGAATCCGGTTTCTGCAGTTCAGGCCCATGACGGTCAAATCGCCTGTTCCGGCATAACGACCGTATTCGATGCCCTTCGGGTTGGCATGGACGATGATGCTGATCTTCGCGCGCCGGATATGCGCGCTCTTGCTGATGCGATTGAAACGGGGTTGGCTGAACATCGGTTGCGCGCAGACCACTTCTTGCATCTGCGCTGCGAAGTATCTGCCCCGGATGTGTTGGATGCCTTCACCTATTTTGAGGGGGACGATCGCGTTCGCCTGATTTCCCTGATGGACCATACGCCCGGTCAACGTCAGTTTGTGTCTCTGGATTCTTTTCGCGCCTATTACATGGGCAAGAAGGGCTACAATGATGAGCAGATGGATGCCTTCATTGAAGAGCGCAAAGCCCGTGCGGACAAAAATGCCCCGGAAAACCGGGAAAAAATTGCACGTTATGCGCAGGCGCGGAACATCTCCATTGCCAGCCATGACGATGCAACGCTGGATCACGTGGATGAGGCTGTTGATCTGAAAACGGCGATCGCAGAATTTCCAACGACCCTTGAAGCGGCCAAGGCCTCCAAGGCCAACAATATGGCGGTGTTGATGGGTGCTCCGAATGTGGTGCGTGGTGGTTCTCATTCGGGCAATGTGTCAGCACGCGAACTCGCCGAAAATGGGTGCTTGGACGTCTTATCTTCTGACTATGTTCCGATTTCGCTTGTGCAGGCCGCCTTCCAGTTGGCAGAGGAAGTTGAAGCCATCACGCTGCCCAAGGCCATTGCAACTGTAACCTCCACTCCAGCGGAAGCGATCGGTTTGACCGACCGCGGTCGTCTTGAAGTGGGCCGCCGAGCCGATCTTGTGCAGGTGCGGGTCGTTGGCAATGTGCCAATTATTCGCGGCGTGTGGCGCGAAGGGCGGCGTGTGGCCTGATTGATGGACAAGGGTGCAGGCACGTCCGGCAAGTTGGGACCGGGAGCTCTTGTTTTAGTGGTTGGTCCCAGCGGCGCTGGCAAGGACACGCTTCTGACCGCCTTGAAGGTGCGCCTTCAGGGCAACGACCAGGTTATTTTTGCAAGGCGGGAAATCACGCGTGAGGTGGATGAAAACAGTGAAGATCACGCCACCTTGAGCATGGACGCGTTTTCAGACCTTGTGGCATCGGGAGAAGTGGCCTTGTCTTGGGAGGCTCATGGGCTTGGGTATGTACTCCCAAAAAGATATGATGGTGATATTCAAGCGGGAAAGACCGTGATTGCCAACGGATCCCGTCGAGCTCTGCAAACGGCGCAAGAAAAATACGCGCATTTCAAGGTTATGTTGATTACTGCGCCGATCCCGGTTTTGGCAGAGCGTTTGGCAGCTCGCGGCCGAGAAACCCGCTCTGAAATTGAACAACGTCTATCCCAGGCGGATATGAGCATTGATCCTGAATTTGATCTGGTTGAAATCGAAAACACCGGCCCGATTGAGGCCGGTGTGGATCGAGTTTTGTCCGCTTTGAAGATTGGCTAATCAGTTTTTCGGTTTGCGGCCAAAGCCTTGCAGCAGGCCGCTTGGCAGACCAAAGCCATCTTCAACGGATTTGAGGATTTCCTGATCATTCACTTCACCGTCGATGACTTTTTGAATGTCGATCTGAGCCTTACCGCCGGTGGCGCGTTCAATCACCTTGTTGGCTGTTTCTGCCAGCGCTTCTTCCGGCTTTTTGTTGAGGTCCTTGAAGAGGTCGCCACCCAGCGCTTGAAGCTGTTTGTAAGCAGCTTCCGGGTTTTCCAAAATGCCTTGAATGTCCGGATAGATCTGCGGATTGTCCCAATCGCCGCGGATCATCACCGGAACACCCAATCCTGCAAGTTGCTCGTTTGATCCGCCTTCAAGGGAGGGGACGACTTTCGGGTCAACGCGCCAATCCAGTGTCTTGTTGGGCAGATTGGTGACACCTTGGCCGGTCGCCTGCACCAGAGGGCCGACCAATGACAGATCCTGATTGGTCGCAACGCCATTCTGGATCTGGAAACTGGCTTTCAGCGAGCTGAAGTCGGTTTTGGCCTCCGGATTTTCCTGCCATCCCAGCAACGTGTCGACGGACAGGCCTCGAACCATACGTGGGATGTTGATGCCCCGGATTGCGCCATCTTCAAATGTGAATCCCGCGGTTCCATTCAGCGCGCTGACCAGTTCATTCTGACTGCGTCCGCGCGTGCTGACGTTCAAGTTGATCGCCGCTCCCCCGTCGAGCCATTCGAAGTCGGCCGAGTCCCGCAACAGCGGATAGGCGCGAACGCCATTTAACGCAAAGCGCGCAGAGGCTTCCGGAGTGGCGCTCGCTCCGTTCAAGGTGACACTGCCCGTGCCGTTGCCTTGATAAAGATTGAGCTCCTCAAGATTTGCGGTCAGCATGCCATTTTCGATGGTCGCGGCAAGTTGGCTGCGGCCAATCTTGATGTCGTTAATCTTGATCGATTGCGTGGAGATGCGGAAGTCGACATCGGCTGCTTTCAAGCCGCCAAAGTCAATTGGTGCCGTGCTCCATTTGGCCCCTGTCCGCGGCGCAGGTGCGGCAACGGTGGTGTTGGATGTGCCCGAGCCGCTTGAAGAAGAAGCGCTGCCTTGGGAATTGCTACCACCGCCACCGCTTAGATAAGGGTCCAGGACGAGGGCATCCAGCACCATATTCGCCTGAATGGTCGGGCGTCCGCCAAGGGTCACCTTGCCGCTGGCCCGGCCTGATGAGCCATCCAGCATGAAGCTCGTTTCATCAAAGGAAACCGTGTTACCGGTCTTGGCGAAGAGGCCGGAAGCCTTGAAAGCCTGCAAACCGCTGCCTGCTTCCACGGTTTGCCCAATCCAGGCGAGAAGGCCGCGAAGATTTGGCGTGTCGACGGAGACAGCACCCTCCACGTTTCCGGTGGCGCTCGCCTGACCGTCAAAGCCCAAAGCCACCTTACTGCTCTTGATCTTTGCAGACACAGGGGCCGAGAGCCCGGCCAAAATGGGAGCGACCGAGGCGCTTCCGGTCACGGTAAAGCCATCGCCTTTCCACGAAAGCCCGCCGGTTAGGCGCAGGGGATCATCAAGACCGTTTACATCGACCCGCAAGGTGACGTCCTTGATCCTGTCGGCCTCCGGGTCACCGCCAAAGGAACTGGCCAGACCGAGGCCACCGACTTCGCCGTTGTCCAGGGTGAGCGAACCGTTGGCGTTTAATGTTGCCAGGATGGTTGGCGCGTCAGTGCCTTGAAGTCCAAAGGCGAGATCTGCGCCGAGCGTGCCTTGGGCTGGGCGGTCCTGTCCTGCGAGTGCCAATAGGTCGCTGAGTGCTGCCTGTTGAATGGTAATCCGTCCAGTTGTTTGTGGCACCGCGAGTGAGAGATCCGTGTCACTTGAACCGGAAACAGAGAGTGATCCAAGCGTGGCGGCCAAGTCTGCCACTGTGATCCGTGTCGGGTCGCCGGTGACTTTTGCTCCCAGTTCAAATGCACCAAGGTCTCGATTAGGCGTCAAATCCGCGAGCGCCAAGAGGTCGTTTGCGGACGGTGCAGAACCTTGAACTGCCAAGTCAATTTGCAAAGGCTTCAAGCCCGCAGAGCCCTCCAGTCCGATCTTGGCTTCGTTGCTTGCGATGTTCAACAAAAGCGGGCGAACCTCTCCGGCGGCAAAGGCCAGCGGGTTGTCAATCTGGCCTGCGACCGACAAGGGCTTTTCTTGAAACTGGAAATCACTTTCCAGCTCGACAACACCAGTGAGGCTGGAGGCGGAAAGGGACAGATTGAGGGCTGCAATGCGGAAATCCGTACCGGAGCGATGGTCTGTATATCGCACCATTCCGTCGCTGATCGTCAGTTGGTCGATCCCGACCCGTTCCAGAAAGGCGGTGCTGCTGCTCTGATCTTGAGAAGGTGCTGGTGCTGCACTTTCGGTCACTGCTTCAATCTCACGAACGGTTGTATCCGGCGCGTTCGTGCCAAAACGACGACGTGGCTCCCAGCTGGTTAGCCCGCTCGGTCCGATATCCATCAAGATACCGGGCTTTTCCAGATGAACCCCCGTGATACGGATATCTCCGCCCAGAAGCCCGCCCCAAGCCAGACCAACTTTCAGACCCTCAGCCTTTGCAAATTCGATCCCGTCTGCGCCCGCTTCGCCGGACAGACCGATTTGCTCGGCATTCAAGGCAAAACCGGGAAACAGGGAGAGACTGACTGGACCATCAAGGCGTAAGCGCCAGCCAAACTGCTGGTCAACCTGAGCGATAACCTGGTTCTTGATCAGGTCTTTTGGCAGGAAAAAGGGAATGACCAGCGCTGCTGTGACGAGCAGGAACAACAGGCTTGCGAGCCCGAGCAATAAGCGCCGCATGACAGTCTCCTTCGTCCGAATCACAAAATGTCTTTTGGCAATGGTTCGCCGGACCCTAACGTCAAGGGAGGGCTGAAAACAACCTTCACCACAAAGAGCGGCAAAATAAGGGAACGCTGGCGAAAAATTACGTAAATGGGTTAGATCGCCGTCATGTGATTGTCCCAGGAGGTTCCGGGTGCGCGAGCCAGAACAATCGGCGAACCAGTTGAATCGTCCAGAAAGGACAGACCTCCATTTCCGTCGGAAATCAGGAAGCTTTGCTGGTCAATCGGGGAAATGCCGCATCCGTCCGGGATCGATTGGGCGCCAATAAAGTTCATTGTGTCGGCTTTCCAGAACAAAACTTTGCCCCCCCGCGGTGCGGATGTGGCAATCACGCTGCCATCCCTGTTGGCGGTCACGGATCCAATGTAATTTTGCAGGCCTGAAGTGATTTTCGCTGGAATGTCGTGAAGGCGGAGAGGCGTGTCCTTTCCGCAGGTTGCCACGAGCGGAGGGGTTTTGGTTTCAGGTCCCTCAAATTGCCCGCCAATCCAAACGCGGCCTGTTGCATCCTGCGTCATGTGGCGAAGCGACAGTTGATGAAGGTGCAACGCGATTTGGTGCTGCGTAATGAGGTCGCCAGTGGCGGCATCCAGAAAAACAATGGACGGAGCCATGGTTTCAAGATTGAGTTTTTCACGCGGTTTGGCCGGATGGGTGAGGATGCCGCCATTTGCGACAATCAGGGTCTTCTGATCGCTGGAGAGTAGTATTTCGTGCGGTCCTATCCCGAAGGTTTCAAACTCCCCAATCCGTGTGGCTTTTCGTCCGCTGAGATCATAAATCCCGATGATCCCACGACCCACCTCATAGTCGTTCTCAACGGCATACATCAGCCGCCCGTCGCCCGAAAAGCATCCGTGGCCGTAGAAATGGCGACCTTTGATCGCCGAGATGAGCTTAGGCTCACTTCCGTCAAACGGGCGAATTATCAGCGCAAAGGTCCCCGGACGACGTGCGAAAGCGATAAGTGTCTGACGATCGGGTGAAACGGCGATCCCATGGCCGCGATCCGGTAAACCCACTTGCGCCAATTCCTGTCCGACATCATCCAAAATGGAAATCGCATAGCGGCCATCTGGTTTCTTTTGCGCACTGGCAAAGAATTGCTGATCGAGGTCAAAAAGCGCGGACTGAAGGGGCCCTGCTGCCAATGAAGGGGCATCCACTGCTACGCCTGCCGCAATACCAGCCAGTCCGGTCAAGAATGCGCGTCGGTCGATGGGCCTGACCCTAGTCGCCATCGAGTGCATTGAACCCGGCTGAAAGATTGAGGGCTGCTGCGATTTCCTCGCCGACAGTGAGGTTGATCGAGGTCAGGGTAAGGGTCAGTGTGGTGAATGTCTCAAACCCATTGTTGGCTTCAAAGTGGTTTCGAACGGGTTGGCCGACTTTTCCCGCGAGATCGATGGCATTGTCGAGTTCAAAAACTGCAGTGCCTGGAAGCCATTTATAATCTTCTGGGAGACTTGGTTCCAGATCCATGGCAGTCAAGGCATCGCGAATGCCAGCTATGTTTGCGGTCATGAATCGGATGCCATTGGCAGAGCGAGAAAAGGGCAACCGGCGTGGCCTGCTTTTCTGCTTCCCCTTTGCAATCACCGGCAAGACATGTTGATCTTTCAAGATCGTAAGGGCTGTTGGAAGTGCGTTGAATACGGTTTCCATCGCCTCTTGTTCTGTTCGATGGACAGGATTGTTCTGCCCAACAGCCAAAAGCGTCTTTGTGTATCCTGCTGGATCAGACCAACTGGTGACCAATTCGCGGGATATGTTGGCGATGTTGTCAGCGATGGCTTGGGCATAAGAGCAGTCTTCAGAGTGCTCTCCCTGGCCGAGGATCGGTTCGGTTGTCTTGGAAAAGGCAATCAGTTCCAAGGCCGTCAGACCCTGCAGTGCCACGCTTTTCTCAGTGAGAGCCGGGGCGGTGATTGTCTGATAATCGGAGCTTGCCTTGAAACGGTTGATCTGGCGCTGGGCAATTCCTCTTGGGTCGGGCAGAAAGGCGAGTCGCTTCAAGCGATCATCTTCCAGCATGGGACCATAGGCCAAAAAGCTTACAGCGCCAAAAGCAGAGACAACATCGCTGAACTTGTTCGAAAACTCTGTAAGCTTTTCCGGTGTTGGGTCTGAGCACACAGTTGCGACTGCTGAGGGTAGTTCTTCGGCTGTCTCATTGAAGTTTGCCATTGCCGGGCGAACATACTTCTCAACTGACATTTGGACATGCGGCAGGAAGTTTGTTGTTTCCGCATTAGCGGGCCCAATGGCCAGAACCACAAGAGAAACGATCAGCAATCGACGCATCTTATAGAGACTCCAAAAAGGCGATCAGGGCTTTTCGATCGGTTGGTTCAAGGTCAATGACAGCGTTCTTGGCTTTCTCAGCTTCTCCGCCATGCCAAAGAACGGCTTCAAGCAGGTTGCGGGCGCGGCCATCATGCAAAAAGCGAGTGTGGTTGTTGACGGTTTCCGTCAACCCGATGCCCCAGAGCGGCGGTGTGCGCCACTCGCGCCCATTAGCGTCCCCCACCGGGCGGTGATCGGCAAGGCCTTCCCCCATGTCATGCAGAAGGAGGTCGGTGTAAGGCCAAATGAGCTGGAAGCGATGCGCGGGGTTTTCGGCTTCGCGACTGGTGACAAACTTGGGTTGATGACAGCTGGCACAGCCAATCTCGTTGAAGAGCTCCTTGCCGCGCAAAACGGTTGGGGCGCTCACCTTCCGGCGAAGAGGAACGGCGAGGTTTTCAGAATAGAAGGTTACCAGTTCTAGCAGCGGATCGGGGGCTTCTGTCGGGCCAAGGCTTTCCTGTTCGCCATGGGGCATGTTTCGGCATTCGGGCTGTCGGTCTGTGCAGTCCCCCCAGTTTGCGGGCTTGTCGGGTGAGCTGATGCCGATGTCACCTGCGAAAGCTCCTGCAGTTTGGGCGCGGATGGTGGGATTGGAGGCTTTCCAGCCGAAACGGCCAAGGGAAAGCTCACCGGTTTGCGGGTCCATGACGCGGCTGATTTTGCCGGAAATTCCGTCTCCATCGGCATCATCAGGATCAGCAAGCGCTTCGATATCTCCCGGGTGGATCGCCTGGAGCAGGCCGAGACCGATCATTGGCGGGGCGACACGGGGCGAAGTCAGTGTATCCGGGTGCATTTCTCCATAGCCAAGATCGCGGATTTTGTATGTCGGTTTTTGTAGGACTGCGACCTCTCCGCCGCGCAGCGGGATTTCAATTTCTTCCAGCGCGATATCAAATCGGCCTTCTGCCGCAAGGCCGGGGACGGCAAAGGATTGAAACTGCCCGCCGTAAGTTGGCTCCGGAATGCTCAGTAAAGCCTTTTTCGTCAGTGCCTCGCGCTGGGCATCTGTTTGCGGAGGAATGGACAGGCGCAGGAACAAGGAAACGGCTTTATCGCCGGGGCGCGGCGGGCGTCCACGTCCGTCCTTCAGGTGGCATCCTTGACAGGAACGGGCATTAAACAGCGGACCGAGGCCATCGGAAGCGCGGGTTGAAGACGGCGAAGACGCCCAGAGCTTCTTGAAAAGGCCGTTGCCAACCTTGAACTCCTGCTGCTCTTCAAAGGTCAGGTTGGCGTTGGAATGGGAAAAGGCATCGCGATTGATGCGCTTGCGCGATGTTCCCGCGCCGCCCTGCATGGCTTCAAACGGTTCTGCTTTTGAAAAGTCTGTTAGGGGGGCGAGAACGGCTTGTACCTTTTGCCTGTCTTCCGGGTTTAAATCTTCCCGGTGGGGCAGGAGTGTTTCGGCCAATGTGGCAGAAGCTGCAAGCAGGCTGGCAGCCATGGCAACAGAGTGAGCAATGATGCCCAGACCAGTTCTCTTCATGATGGGTCGCAGGTGGTTCGCATCCAGACTATGTGCAGCGCCCCCTCCTGGCACTTCACGTTGAAAGGACCGGCGATGGTGCGCCGGTCCTGAGATTTGTCAGCGTTTATTGGAAAACGGCTGTCGGGTTGTCGAGGCTGTCTGACCCTTCGAAGGCAATGTCATCAAGGCCGAGAACCTTCACAACACGCTCAATGGATGTGGTTTGGTCCACAAGGGCGTCAATGGCGGCTTGAACCAAAGCGTTTCCTTCTGCGTTTCCTTCGCCAATCAGCTGATCATAGGCTTCGCCTTGGGCGACGCGGGCGTTGACGGCCTCAAAGGCTGCAAGGGTTGCATCCAGCTTGGTTTTCATTTCAGCGGCGAGCGCTGGATCTTTGTCTTCCACCATATGAGCGAGAGAAGCGCCGGAAACGTCACGACCAAAATCACTCTTGTAGGTGCCGAAATAAACGTTCCGGATGCCAACCACGTCGTTGTAGTGCGACATATGCGTGTTGTCAGAAAAGCAATCATGCTCTTCTTCCGGATCGTGGAGCATCAGGCCGAGTTTCATGCGCTCGCCTGCCAGTTCGCCATAAGAGAGAGAGCCCATGCCGGTCAGGATCGTGGCCAGACCACCAGTATCGCCCTTGCTTCCAAGGTCGTCGCGTGCTGCTCCACCCGGCGCCCATGCTGCAACCATTTCTTCAAGATCGGAAATCAGGAGATCCGTTGCGGCTTTAAGGTACTGGGACCGGCGTTCGCAGTTTCCGCCCGTGCAGTTTGCAGTGTCAAAATCAGTTGCCCGGCGGTTCCCTGCGCCCGGCCCCGTGCCATTCAAATCCTGGCCCCAAAGCAGGAATTCAATGGCATGGTATCCAGTGGCAACGTTCGCCTCGACTTCACCGGCTTCCTGAAGTGTGTCTTGCAGCAGGCTGGCGTTGATGACGGTCGCGTCAATTGTTTCGCCGCCAACCTTGAGGGTTGGGTTTGCAATGACGTTGGCAACGTAAAAATCGTTTTCTTCTGCTTCCGTTCCATAGGATGCATCAACATAGTCGATCAGGCCTTCATCCAGCGGCCAAGCGTTCACACGGCCTTCCCAATTATCGACGATTGCATTGCCGAAGCGGTAGACCTCGGTTTGTTGATACGGATTGCGGGCAGCAACCCAAGCAGAACGTGCTGTGGCCAGATTGGCTTCAGTTGGCTCCGCAATCAGGGTGTCGATGGCGGATTGAAGCAGTTTGGCGCTTTCAAGAGAATCGGCATAGCCGGCCTGAGCGATATCGCCGTAAGTGCCCAGCACCTCTTTCGGGCTTTCATGGGCAAGAGCAGGGGCGGCGGCAAAAGCTGTGGCAGCCAGCAAGGCAATGCGAAGGCGTTTCATTTCAAGTCCTCTAGGTATGGCTCGCGCGCCGATGGGATAGGCACGCGTTTAATGCTGCGACTCGCCTGAGCCGCGCTGAAGCGGGCATCCAACCAGTTGCAAGTTGGAAATTTCAATTTCGGATAGGTTCAGGTCGCACTCGGTGAGTGCTTGGGCAAAAGACTGTGCCGCGAAACAGGTTTCTTCTTGCCCAGCCTCTGTCACCAGTGCTGAAGCGATGCGCCCTTCGAGGTCTTCCTGACCCAGTTGGGCTGCCGCAACGAGGGCTGCAGCAAGGCATTCATCTTGGCATAGCTTTGGGCATCCATAGGGGAAAATGCAGAGCTTTCGTGTGCCGTGGGCGTTCAAGGCGCGGGCATAAAAGCTGAGGTCTGACACGGTTCTGCGAGCTTGAGCCGGACCCAACTCGGTTTCAAAGAGTTTCAGAGCCATATCCCAGCACTTGTGATCGCCTGTTGCGTAAGCTGCCAGCGACCGGCGCACACCCTCCACGACAAGGCGATCGGCCTTGTTGGATATGGTCAGAGAGGATTGCGTAAATTGCATAGGGATTGAGCTTGTTTAAACTTGAGTGTTGGATGCAGGAATAAATTTCTGACTCTAATTGTCAAGTTTTAAAATCCAAGATCACATCTTTTTAGATGTGTTGATTGCATAGTCCGATTCATCGCACGCACTTAAGATGTGAGTTGCCTCATCAAAAGTGTGTTGCTGCAAAAGGGCTAAGCCCTTAGATTTGCTGGAAAGAGTGGTGGCGGGGATGGAACATGCTCAAGGCGTTCAAGCATTTAATTCAAGAACTAACACTCGGTGAGAGTGACAAGATCAAATTTGCCGAAGACGACAAGCGTCTGGCAGCAGCAGCCCTGTTGTTCCATCTGGTTGATATTGACGGCGTGATTGAGGAAAGCGAAAGCCGCAAGCTTCGCGAAATCCTGAAGGATCATTTCCAGCTCAGCGATGAAGAGACGACAGAGCTCATCAAGGCCGCGCGTCGTAAGGATGACGAAGCCGTTGACCTTTACGGGTTTACGTCCGTGCTCAAACGTACGGCAGATGCTGACGAACGTCTTCAGATCGTCGAGATGATGTGGGAAATTGTCTATGCCGACGGGCATGTCCACGAGTTCGAAGACAATACGATTTGGCGCGTTGCCGAACTTCTGGGCGTATCCAGCAGAGATCGGATGATCTTGCGCCGGAAGGTTGCCAGTCACGCTCCGGAGGAGAGTTGAGGGAGTAGCGAAGAGTTTGGCGGAAAATCGCCGAACAGGCCTCGAAATTTTAAGTGGTTTCCCTCATATTCCAAAAATGATGCTTTCCAACGGTCCTGATAGTTCCAAACCGCGTATTCTGATTGTCCTGCACCAGGAACATTCCTCTCCTGGCCGGGTTGGTCAGGAACTGGTCAAACGCGGTTTTACGCTGGATATTCGCAAGCCCCGGTTTGGCGATGCCCTTCCAACCACTCTTGAAGGCCATGCAGGAGCCGTCATATTTGGCGGCCCGATGAGCGCCAACGATCCGGATGCTTTCGTCAAAAAGGAAATTGACTGGATCAAGGTCCCGCTCCGCGAACAAAAACCGTTTTTCGGTATCTGCCTTGGTGGCCAGATGATGGTTAAGCAGCTGGGTGGAACGGTGGAAGGCCACAAGGATGGTCTGGTTGAAATCGGATACTATCCGCTAGAGGCGACCGGGGCAGGGTCGTCTTTGATGGATTGGCCGCAAAGGGTTTATCAGTGGCACCGGGAGGGGTTCAGTCTACCCGCGGGCTGTGAGCTGTTGGCACAAGGGGCGCCAGCCTATCCCAATCAGGCGATCCGCTATGGGCCGGCGGCGTATGGTATTCAGTTTCACCCGGAATTGACCCATTTGATGATGGTTCGCTGGACAACCAAGGCTGCCGAACGCATGACGCTGCCGGGCGCGCAGCAACGGCGAGATCACTTTGCCGGTCGCTTCATCCACGATGCAGCCGTGCGGTCATGGCTCGATAATTTCTTGGATTTGTGGATCGGGACGGCTAAAAACCCAGTGAAATACTGCCAGCTGAATGCAGCGGAATAAACTTGCTTTTATTGCTGTTGGAGTGTGTAGACTTCCCTATTCAATCTGTTGAGTGATTGGGAGTATTCCGGTTGGGCACACATCAAACCTTAGGCCAACGGCTATGGTCGCTGCCGGGTCAGTTTTTCATCGCACTTTTGAATGCGACCTCGATTTTGGTCATTATTGCCTGTGTTTTGGCGCTTTTGACCGTGAGCCGGGTTGATGGCATCGCGGCAAGCCTCGCAGAAACGGTTTCTGATACCGCGCTGGAGACCTTGAATGTCACTCCGGAAGGGTTTCAGGCGCGGCTTGATCGGCTTGAAGAAAAAATGGATCGCTTATCTGGTCAGCTTCAACAGTCTGACGACATCACGAGTGCCGGACTGAAGCCTGAGCTGGAAGACCTAAATGCTTCTTTGGGTGAGATTTCATCGGCCATTGAGGCGATTACAGCGTCAGCACCGGACTTGCAGCAAGCCGCTTTCCAGCAAGCTGGGCAAATGGTGACTGATGTCTTGCTGGGCTTTGCCGGATGCGAGCGTTCTGCCCATGAGGCAGAAGGCTCCGTGAAATAGCGGTTCATGGAGCCTTTTTTGTTGTTTTAGCCTTCGAACACCACCAGAAGGTCCTTGGCGTCGATTTGGGAGCCAGGAGTGACCAGAACTTCTTTGACCTTGCCATCCCGGTCAGCGTGAAGAGCGGTTTCCATTTTCATGGCTTCAATGGAGATCAGCACATCGCCTGATTTCACGTGCTGCCCGGCCTGAACGGCAACGGTTGAGATAACGCCGGGCATCGGAGCGCCGACATGGGCGTCGTTTCCATCTTCTGCCTTGCGCAAGGTGTTAGCGCCTGCAGCGCCGTGCGCACGGTCCGGAACCTTGATGATCCGCGGCTGACCGTTCAGTTCGAAGAAGACTTTTTTCTCGCCCTTTTCATCGGTTTCGCCCATGGCCTGACAGCGAATGACCAGCGTCTTTCCAGCTTCCAGATCGACCATGATCTCGTCGCCAACTTCCAGCCCGTAGAAATAAACTGGCGTCGGCAAGACAGATGTTGGGCCGTAATGCTGTTGGGCCTTGTCAAAGTCGGTGAAGACCTTCGGATACATCAGATATGAGGCGAGGTCTGCATCGGCGATCTCGTGGTCGCAGAGTTTGGCCGCCTCTGCACGCTCTGCTTCCAGATCAGCATCTTCAAGCAAGGACCCAGGGCGAACGGTGATCGGTTCGGCCGTTTTCAGCACTTTGTCCTGAAGGGCTTTGGGCCAACCACCCGGAGACTGTCCAAGATCACCATGCAGCATCTTCACAACGCTGTCCGGGAAGGCGACGTCCTTATTCGGGTCTTCCACATCGGCAACGGTCAGACCTTGGGAGACCATCATTAGAGCCATGTCGCCGACAACCTTGGAGGATGGCGTCACCTTGACGATGTCGCCAAACATCATGTTCGCGTCGGCATAGGCCTGTGCGACTTCGTGCCAGCGGGTTTCAAGCCCTAGCGACCGGGCCTGTTCCTTCAGGTTTGTGAACTGGCCGCCGGGCATCTCGTGTAGGTAGACTTCTGATGCTCCAAAGCGAAGATCACTTTCAAAAGCGCGATATTTGGTGCGAACTGCTTCCCAATAGAAGGAAATTTCCCGGATGGTCTTGCCGTCCAGCCCAGTGTCCCGTTCGCTGCCCCTCAAAGCCTCGACAATTGAGCCGAGGCAAGGCTGCGATGTCAGGCCGGACAGGGCGTCCATTGCAGCGTCCACTGCATCAACACCGGCGTCCACAGCAGCCAAAATAGTGGAGGCGGCAATGCCGGATGTATCGTGCGTGTGGAAATGGATCGGCAGGTCGGTTTCCTGCTTCAAGGTGTAAATCAGGACTTTGGCTGCTTGAGGCTTTAGAAGCCCGGCCATGTCCTTGATACCGAGGATGTGCGCGCCTGCTGCTTCCAGTTCCTTGGCTAGAGCGACATAATATTTCAGATCATATTTCGGACGGGCGCTGTCCAGCATGTCGCCGGTGTAGCAAAGCACACCTTCACAGAGTTTGCCGGATTCATTCACCGCATCCATGGACACGCGCATGTTTTCGACCCAGTTCAGGCAGTCGAACACGCGGAACAGGTCAACGCCGTTTTCCGCTGCTTGCTTAACAAAGAACTTGACCACGTTGTCCGGGTAGTTGGTGTAACCAACGCCGTTGGAGCCACGCAGCAGCATCTGAAGCAGAATATTCGGTGCCCGTTCGCGGACCTGACGCAAGCGTTCCCAAGGGCACTCGGTAAGGAAGCGCATGGCCACATCAAAGGTTGCCCCACCCCAGCATTCCAGCGAGAAGAGGGTTGGCAATCCGGTGGCATAGGCATCTGCGATGCGCACGATATCGTGGCTGCGCATGCGTGTTGCCAACAGCGACTGGTGGCCATCTCGCATCGTCGTATCCGTGACGAGGACCTGCGGCTGCTCCTTCATCCAGTTGGCAAAGCCCTTGGCGCCCAATTGGTCCAGCAACTGGCGCGTTCCCGCCGGTTTCTTGTCGCCGAAATCCGGTACCTGAGGAGATGGGGCGTCTTTGGGTGGGCGGATCCGGTCACGGGTTTCCGGGTGGCCGTTTACCGAGACGTCTGCAATGTAGGTGAGCAGCTTTGTCGCCCGGTCCTGACGGCGGGTTTGCTCAAACAGCGCCGGGGTGTCGTCAATAAAGCGCGTTGTGTAGTTGTTGGCCCGGAAATCCGGGTGATCGATGATGTTTTCCAAAAACACCAGATTGGTTGCCACGCCGCGAATTCGGAACTCGCGCAGCGCCCGATCCATCCGCTTGCAGGCTTCTTCTGCGCTGGGTGCCCAAGCTGTGACCTTTTCAAGGAGGGGGTCGTAAAAGCGTGTGATCACCGCACCTGAATACGCCGTTCCCCCATCAAGACGGATGCCAAAACCGGTGGCTCCGCGATAGGCTGTGATGCGGCCATAGTCGGGAATGAAGTTCTGCTCAGGGTCTTCAGTCGTGATCCGGCATTGAAGGGCATGGCCGTTGAGGCGGATCTTGTCCTGAACCGGAACGCCGCTTGCTTCTGACCCGATGGTTGCACCGCCCGAAATCTGGATTTGTGCCTTGACGATGTCGATGCCGGTGACCTCTTCGGTCACCGTGTGTTCCACCTGCACGCGCGGGTTCACTTCGATGAAATAGATCGAGCCTGTATCGGCATCCATCAGGAACTCGATGGTGCCGGCACCGCGATATTTCACCGCTTTACCGATCTGCAGACCGTATTGGCAGAGCTCGGTTCTCTTGGCTTCATCCAGATAAGGGGCCGGAGCACGCTCTACCACTTTCTGGTGACGACGCTGAATGGAACAGTCGCGTTCAAACAGGTGAACGAGGCCACCCTGTCCGTCGCCCAGAATTTGCACCTCAACGTGACGCGCGCGCTGAACCAGCTTTTCGAGGTAAATTTCGTCCTTGCCAAAAGCGGCCTTGGCCTCGCGTTTTGCGGCAATGACTTCCTTTTCCAAAGTGGCTTCATCGGGCAAAACGCGCATTCCGCGCCCGCCCCCGCCCCAGGACGCCTTGAGCATGACCGGATAACCGATCTCAAGGGCAAGACGCTTGATTTCGTCAATGTCATCCGGCAGCGGTTCGGTAGCTGGCATCACCGGGACGCCGGCTTCAATTGCCAAATTGCGTGCGGCAACCTTGTTGCCAAGGCGGCGCATGGTTTCTGATTTCGGACCAATGAATGTGATGCCTGCAGCCTCACACGCATCCACAAATTCCGGGCTTTCGGACAATAGGCCGTAGCCAGGGTGAATGGCATCTGCACCGGAGAGTTTGGCGACCCGGATGATCTCGTCAATGGACAGGTAGGTTTCAATCGGGCCTAGCCCCTTGCCGACCTGATAAGCTTCGTCAGCCTTGAAGCGATGCAGGGCCAGTTTGTCCTGTTCTGCAAAGATTGCGACTGTTTTCAGACCCAGTTCGTTTGCCGCGCGAAACACGCGAATTGCAATTTCCGACCGGTTTGCGACGAGAATTTTCCGAATTGCCAAATGCATACCCCCCAAAAGATCATGCTGAGAAATCAGGTTGTGAGGGGTGTTCTACTTGGCAATTCTGTAGAAGGAAAGAGGCAAGCCGAAGAGAGGCGAATAGTTTCACGCGCAACCATGAAGCTGTCTTGGTTTATTATATGATCAAACCTTTTCGGTAAGCGATCATGACTGCATGAGTACGATTTTGAGCGCCAAGTTTTGAGTTGCTTCTTTTAAATACCAATCGGCAGTGTGACGAGAGATACCGAGTTTTTCTGCAATTTCTGAACTGGTCAGCCCGTTTGAGCTCCATTTGAGGCACTCAACTTCTCTTGGTGTTAAGTCGGTTGGGTTTGTGGCTTCCTCAAAGAGCAATGCCGCAAAGCGGGAGCTTGTATTCAGTCCAGCGAGGTGAAGGAGATTTATGATGACTCCGGAAAGATCCGAAGGAATGCCGATGAACGCGATCAAGCCAGACAATCCGCATCTGTCGAAGGTTGGTACAAAAACCGTGGAAGTTGAGGTCTGATCATCAGTCGGATTATTTGTCCTTCCCGCAGCACAGTCATGTTTTGTGAAAGCGGTTTTCTTGCGAGCAGCATTCTCTATCAGTTCATCACTGAATATTGGGCTACTGCGACCGACCTGAAGTTGCCAGCCTGCATCGCGGTGGGTCGAAACGAACCGGTAGGACGTTTTTGAGTTTTCTTGCCGAACATGCAAAGCCTCCAGTGCGGAAAACCCGATGGTGGCCGAGAAATTGTTCAATTGCGCTTCCAGCGAGGGAACGTCCGGACAATTTAAAACAGCTTCGCAAAACTCCAGAACAGACAGTGTGCGACTATCCATCATTTGTCGGATTTGCCGTTAACGTGCTTGGAGAGAGGACAACCGGGAGGCGTCATATGTTGATCCATTTTGGGTCAGCAGCTTAATTCGGGCGGTAAAGGGATATCTCTTACCCGGGTCAAGGTGCCTGCATATGGGGTCATAGGGCGGTTAAAACTCGATATCTGGCCAGAACAAATCAACAACACTGCTGAATCAGCGATTCGTGCAGTATCTGTTCATGGTCCGTCCAGCGAGTAACTTTTGTAACTCTATTATCAACCAGAGGTTTAGTAAATGATTTGCTTGACTCGTCTTTTGTCGGATTCCGCAAGGAGAGCGGTAAGCGATTCATAAGATTCTAGATTTTGATCCCCTCAATGCATGAGTTACTACACCTCGTAGGGAACGAAGGGTGAATCACGCAGAGTCAGCGATTCGGTCAGTGTTTGTTCCAGACTCGTTCTACTTGCAGCGAATCGGTCGCATGTCGGCAGCTGCCGTGAAAGAAATCTTCGCAGGACAGGGCGGCCTGTGTGTGCTAGACACCCGCTGTCGATAACCAGAGCGATCCGGTCGCTTCGAAATCATTCCATTTATCTGAGCATGTCCCGTCCCCATCCAATGCATCTTCCTCCCGCGGCCAGATCGCGGACAGTTACTGCCGTTCTCGGGCCGACCAACACGGGAAAAACCCACCTCGCGATCGAGCGTATGTTGGCGCAAAAGTCTGGTCTGATTGGCCTGCCCCTGCGTTTGCTGGCTCGCGAGGTCTATGCCAAGGTGGTGGATCGAGCCGGAGTTGACGCCGTTGCGCTGATCACCGGTGAAGAGAAGGTGATCCCCAAAGCGCCGCGCTATTGGGTTTCGACGGTCGAGGCCATGCCGCTGGACCTTCAGACCGACTTTGTCGCGATCGATGAAGTGCAGCTGGCCGGAAATCTGGATCGTGGCCATGTTTTCACAGACCGGGTTCTGAACCTTCGGGGTCAATCGGAAACGCTGCTGCTCGGGTCGATGACCGTGCGCCCGCTTCTTGAAAAGCTGATCCCCGGTTTGAATGTGGTGACGCGTCCGCGCATGTCTGTTTTGACCTATGCTGGCTCAAAGAAGGTTTCCCGTCTTCCGGCGCGCTCTGCCATTGTCGCGTTCTCATCAGATGAGGTTTACGGCATCGCCGAGCTTATTCGCCGCCAACGCGGTGGGGCGGCAGTCGTTCTTGGATCGCTGAGCCCGCGTACGAGAAACGCGCAGGTCGAACTCTTTCAAAATGGCGATGTTGACCACCTTGTTGCGACGGACGCAATCGGGATGGGGTTGAACCTTGATGTCGATCACATCGCCTTTGCCGGCACACGCAAATATGACGGTTATCAATACCGTCAGTTGACGCCTGCAGAGATGGGGCAGATTGCCGGCCGGGCTGGTCGCCATACCCGCGACGGCACTTTTGGTGTTACCGGCCGGGTGGATCCACTGGATGATGAACTGGTGGAACGGATTGAAAGTCACCAGTTTGACGGGCTTAAAGTGCTGCAATGGCGCAACAGCGCGCTGGATTTTTCATCAATTGCCGACCTGAAACGCACATTGGACAGTGCTCCGCGTGAAGATGGACTTGCACGGGCGCCTACAAGTGATGATGTATCTGCCTTGGAACATTTGACGCGACAAGCAGATATTGTTGACATGGCGCGCGGGCGCAGGGAGGTCGAGCTTTTGTGGGACGTTTGTCAGGTCCCTGATTATCGCAAGATCGCTCCTGCCAACCATGGTGACCTGCTTTGTTCGATTTTCAGCCATCTGATTCAGGATGGAAATATTGATGAGGACTGGTTTACGCGGCAATTGGCCTTCGCAGATCGTGTAGATGGTGATATCGACACGCTTGCAAATCGCATCGCTCATGTCCGCACATGGACGTTTGTTGCAAACCGGCAAGATTGGCTTGCCGACCCAGACCATTGGCAAGGGGTCACTCGCGGCATAGAAGACCGGCTGTCGGACGCCTTGCATGACCGCCTGACCCAAAGGTTCGTCGACCGGCGAACCAGTGTATTGATGAGACGCTTGAGAGAGAACGCAATGCTGGAAGCGGAAATTACATCGAGCGGTGATGTGCTCGTTGAAGGACAGCACATCGGGAACCTGCTTGGCTTCCGGTTTGCCCCAGATGCAGGGGCGGATGGTCCGGATGCAAAAACGGTGCGCGCTGCTGCCCAAAAAGCTCTGGCAACTGAAATCGAAAGCCGTGCGGATAAATTATCGCGGTCCGAGAATCCAGACTTCATTCTGACTGCAGACGGTAGCATTCGTTGGCGCGGTGAGGCTATCGCAAAACTGGTTGCAAGCGACGATGTACTTGCCCCTTCTGCCTTGCTTCTGGCGGATGAAAACCTCTCGGGTCCGGCGCGAGAGAAGGTTCAGGAGCGGATTGACCTCTGGGTGAAAGCCCAAATTGAATTGCTGCTCAAGCCTTTGGTCGATCTGAAGGCAGGGGAAGGTCTTGATGGTTTGGCCCGCGGTGTTGCGTTTCAGATCGTTGAAGGACTTGGCATTCTTGAGCGTCAGGATGCCGCTGAAGACATTCGCCAGCTGGATCAGGACATGCGGGCGTCATTGCGGAAGTATGGTGTGCGCTTTGGGGCCTACACAATCTTCGTGCCGAGCCTTTTGAAGCCAGCGCCAAGTCAGCTTTTGGCTCAGCTTTGGGCATTGAAGAACGATTCCCTGGATATGAACGGTCTTGCCGAGCTGCCGCAGCTCAGTGCTTCGGGCCGAACATCCATTCCGGTAGACACGTCCATTTCGCCGGCCCTTTACAAGGTTGTCGGTTTCCGGGTGTGTGGTGGTCGTGCCGTTCGTGTCGATATTCTGGAGCGATTGGCTGATCTTATCCGTCCATTGATTTCCTGGAAGCCGCTGGACAAAGAGGTGGCTCCGCCGGAAGGTGCGATTGAACAAGGCGGCGGGTTCACTGTCACTGTTGCCATGACGTCTCTGCTTGGGTGCGCGGGTGAAGACTTTGCTGAGGTTTTGAAGTCTCTCGGCTATCGCTTTGAGACGAAGGAAGTTCAGCGTCCGGTTGTGAAAAAGGCGGGTGACTCTGCTGAGGCGCCTGCCACAGAGAGCGCTGCAGCGCCTGCGGATGCATCTGGCGAAACAACTAATGCACCTGCTGAACAGGTGGCTGGCTCCGAGCCAGAGGCAAATGCAGACGGGTCAGCAGATGATGCGGCTCCGTCTGAGGCAGCAGAAGATCCGGCCCCCGAAGCAAGCGTTGCGGCTGATAATGAGGCTCCGGTAGCGGAAGGTGGTGCCAGCGAAACTGAATCTGTTGCTGAGCCTGCTGAAGGGGAAATGGAAACCGTTGAAATCCAGATCTGGCGTCCGGGTCGTTCCGATCGCCGACCGCGTAATCGGGGTCAGGACAATCGTCGTGGCGATAACCGCAAAGGTGCTGGCCGCGGTGACAAGCGCGCCCATGGCGGCAAGAGCGGTCCCGGCGGTAAACCTCATAAGGGCAAGGGTGGCGCTGGCGGTGGACCGCGGCGTGATAAGGCACCTGTCAAAGACAAGCCGATTGATCCGGATTCTCCGTTCGCGGCGCTGATGGCGCTGAAAGAAAACATGAACTCCAAGGACAAGTCCTGACAGCGTCTGAAAAGGCTGAGGCCGGGCCAGCGTCTGCTGGCCTGCGTATCGACAAGTGGCTCTGGTACGCCAGAGTCACCAAATCCCGCTCACTTGCCCAAAAGCTGGCGACCGGCGGTCACGTCCGGTTGAACAAGGATAAGATCTCCTCTGCCAGCAAGACGGTTCGCGTCGGGGATGTGTTGACCATCGCACTGGAGCGGCGTGTTCTGGTTTTGAAGGTCAAGCAACTGGGATCGAGGCGCGGACCATTCTCAGAAGCGCAAACTCTATACGAAGATTTGTCTCCACCACCTGCGCCCAAGACAAACGAAATAGACCCCTCGGTTCCGCGCCGAGATCAGGGGGCAGGGCGTCCGACAAAACGGGAAAGACGCCAGCTGGATGCCTTTCGGAAGGCTGATTGAAATAGCTTTTTGCAAAGTGGGCGCAATTGGGTGCGGTTTTTCGCCACCGACCGCCGGGAAGGTTTTTGCAAAGCTTGCGTGGGCTGCCCAAACACGATACCTCAATCGCCCAAATGAAAAGGTTGGCGCACAAGGGGCGTCTTCCAGGTTTCCTTATGACCATTGGTGAGCCGGTCATTCCGCGCTGCCGCTTGTAAACTTGAGGATCGCGATGACATACGTCGTCACCGACAACTGCATCAAATGCAAGTACACTGACTGTGTAGAAGTTTGCCCCGTTGATTGCTTCTACGAGGGTGAGAATATGCTCGTCATCAATCCGGATGAGTGCATTGACTGCGGTGTGTGTGAACCGGAATGCCCTGCTGAGGCCATTTTGCCAGATACTGAGCCAGGTCTGGAAAAATGGATTGAGCTCAACGCCGAATACTCGGAAAAGTGGCCGAACATCACCGAGAAAAAGGATGAGTTGCCTGAAGCCAAGGAATTTGACGGCAAAAAAGACAAGCTCGAAAAGTATTTCTCGCCGAACGGTCCGGCGTGACACTGAGTTAAGTTATTGAAGACGCTGCGGGATGTTTGGGTTTTGCACCGTATTTCGCCAAATTCTGAATGCCATTAGCATTTCGCATGGCAGCAAAGCGTGTTGCACCATAGCACCACGCTTTAATTTTTGACAAAGCTGTGTTATTGTCATGAGATAGTCGTTCACTGACGACATGTCCCCTGAATGGAGGTCATCAGCACCTATGGCTGATCCAACGGTAGAAAAATACTCCCGGCTGAATCGCCTATGTCACTTTCAGGGTTTTAGAGTGGATTTTAACGGCTGACTACCCACACGCGCCAGATTTCAACAGGCGTTCCGCTTCAGGGATCGCCTGTTTGGTTTGCGCGTTGCAACGATAACCAGGTCCGAACACGATCGGTCCGCACCGGCCGCCCAAGCCGGTTTCTGCGCAGGAGAAGACATTAGAATGGCAAGCACGACTAAAAAGACCGCGCAGCGTCAGGGTTTTAAAACAGGTGAGTACATTGTTTATCCGGCACATGGTGTAGGTCAAATTACTGCCATTGAAGAGCAAAATGTCGCAGGTCACTCCTTGGAACTTCTGGTCATCGTCTTTGAAAAAGACAAAATGACCCTTCGCGTCCCAGTCGCGAAAATCGCTTCTGTTGGGATGCGTAAGCTTGGTGACCCGGATGCCGTGAAGAAGGCTCTGGAGACTGTGCGTGGCCGCCCGCGTGTCAAGCGCACGATGTGGAGCCGCCGTGCTCAGGAATATGAAGCAAAGATCAATTCTGGCGATCTGATCTCCATCTCCGAGGTTGTTCGTGACCTTTATCGGTCCGACAGCCAGCCTGAACAGTCCTTTTCCGAACGTCAGCTTTATGAAGCTGCGCTTGACCGGCTTGCGCGTGAAATTGCGGCCGTCAACAAGTGCTCGGAAACGGAAGCGACCAAGCAGATCGAACAAACGCTTGAAAAGTCGCCAAACCGTCCGAAGGCACCAGCAGCAGCTGATTCAACTGGTTCTGACGGTCAAGAAGAAGCTGCCTGATCAGACAGGTAGATCTCAATTTGAAAAGGGTCCGGTTTGCCGGGCCCTTTTGCATTTGTGGCTTAAATGGAAAAACATCTTCAATTTGGAGTGGCCTACTCAAATTGATCCAGTCTTCGTGTTCCTACGTAAAGTTGTCGAATATGCAGGAGATTGGCAGATGTCTGCTTCGACGACAGAGCGCCGTGAACTGGTGCGCAAGGCAATGAAAGCGCCCTACCTGACCCGCGAAGAGGAGCATGATCTCGCGGTGAGATGGCGGGACAACCGCGATGAAAAGGCGTTGGAGAAATTGTCTCTCTCCCATACACGCCTCGTCATATCCGTCGCTTCAAAATTCCGGAATTTCGGTTTGCCTCTCGGGGACCTCATCCAAGAAGGCCATGTTGGTCTTCTTGAAGCCGCTGCCCGGTTTGAGCCGGAGCGGGAAGTACGATTTTCGACCTATGCCACCTGGTGGATCAGGGCGTCGATTCAGGACTATATTCTTCGGAACTGGTCGATTGTTCGGGGCGGCACGTCTTCTTCCCAAAAGGCCCTGTTCTTCAATCTTCGGCGCTTGCGCGCAAAGCTGTCCGGAAACCAACAGAATCTGACCGACAGCGAACTGCACCAAAAAATTGCGGATGCCATTGGTGTCAAGCCAGCCGATGTTGCGACCATGAATGCACGTCTGTCCGGGCCGGATACCTCGTTGAATGCTCCGGTAACAGATTCCGAAGGGTCAAGCTCGGATCGACAGGACTTTCTCGTGTCTGACGCTCCGCAGCCGGATGATATTGTATCAGAAAGCATCGACACGGAGCGCCGCCGCAAATGGTTGGCCTCTGCCATGACCGTTTTAACCGATCGGGAATTGAAAATCGTGCGGGAGAGGCGGTTGACTGAAGAAGGGGCGACACTTGAGTCCCTTGGGCAAAAGCTTGGTATTTCCAAGGAGCGCGTGCGTCAGATCGAAAGTCGCGCAATGGAGAAGCTTAAAACGGCATTGACGGATGCAAACCGATCTGGTTCGCTTGTGCCAGCAGCCGTTTGACGGAGGCTTCTGCGGAGCTTTGCAATCAAATGACGCGGGTACGAAAAGCTGGCTGTCTTGCCAGCTTTTCTATTTTTAGTCGGTTACGATTTTGAGCGCTGTTCCCGGTGGAATGGCCCTGTTCAGGTCCAGTCCGTTGAGGACGGAGAAGAACTTCAAACGCCGGGAAGCTTCAACCCCTTGCATGTTCACCGCGACCTTACGTGGGGTGTCACCAGGTTTAGATGTGACAATCTTTATCCGGAGAGGCTGCAAACGGGCTCTGTCGGTTGGGCTTAGCTGCCTGAAGCTGCGAATGGTTTCCTGAAACTGCTGTTCAAAAGCAGCGTTTGGTGCGCGGCTGGCGAAAATGAACCGATAACCTGTCTTTCCGATCCGAAGAACCGCTATGCGAAACGACCAGCCCTGGGTCGCGGCAGACCCGACGATGCCTGGTAAACCGTTGACTGTTGTCTCTTGGATGCTTTGGGGGAGCAAACCATTGATCCAGCCGGAGGTCATGTAGTTGCGCAAACTGTTGAACTTGCTCAGGTTTGCACCGTCAAAGCGAATGGCTGTACCAGCACTGTTGCTTGCCAGAACGGCTTCTGGCGAATTTTCAAGAATGTACCCGCTTGGGACTGTGTAGCCGATGCCGAGAGATTTGTGCAGGAACGTACGACCGCGAATAAAGCCCTCTGCTGGATCATCCCCATAGAGCATGCCGTCAAGGGACGTGAGGTACCGTTTGCGGTCCCGTTCACCCACGCCTGGTGTGCCGATCTTTCTTGCAGACTGGGTTGCAATTGCGAGGCGTTCGGGAGTCGAAGGATGCGAAGATAGAAAATCAGGGGCACTCGATGAGGCATCTTGAGCGCGCTGATAAGCTGCAAAGGTTGCCATGGACTTCAGAAACCGGGCAGCGGCATATGGGTCAAATCCTGCCTTTGCCAACGTTCTGACACCAATCTCGTCAGCCTCCAGTTCCTGAACTTGCGAGAAGCGGGCAAAAGACAATTCGGATGAGGCGATCGCAGCTCTGGCCTGCTCGTCATCTCTCACCACATTGGTCAGGATTTTGTCCGCCAGTTCCCGGGCTTCGGCCCGTTGCTGGCGTTTGATCGCGTGATTGGCTGTGACATGCGCCATCTCATGGGCAAGGACGGCAGCAAGTTCGGACGTATCATTGGCAAGAGCCAACAGCCCTCGGGTGACATAGAGATACCCGCCGGGCAACGCAAATGCATTGATGGCCGGTGAGTTCAGGATGGTGATCCGATAACTCTGGGACGGATCCTCAGACGCTTCGACAAGACGGCCGACGACGCTGGCCACAGCGCGTTCGGCGCCGGGGTCTTTGTAAACACCACCATAGGTGGCCACAACACGGGGATGTTCGCGCGCTCCAATGTCGGCAGCTAGGTTCGGACGGAGTGTGCCCGGCGCAACAGTTCCGACATTGGGACGATTGCCCATTAACTGGCATGCCGTCAACGCACCGCAAAGCAAAACAGCAATTCCGATTTTCAATCGGCGTCGAAGCGCGGTTTTATCTCCACTTTTGGCCAGCGCACTCACGGTTTGGCATTCCTTTTGTCCAGCACAACCAATTGGCCCGGGTGGGTCAATTCAAAGTGTGGGCCGTCATCGTTCGAAACATAGCCGCGAACCTCAACCACCCGTCCCTCAAGGTCTGGCCAGTCCAGTCCTTGTTTTTCCAGATATTGGGAAAATATGACGTCGCGTTTGGTTGAAATTGTGGCCGTGACGTCGTGTTTCCACGAACGCCCGAAATTGAGATAACGGGTTCGCCCTGTTTTTCCAAGTGAGAGAATACGCCCGCGTGCAATTACATATTGCCCAGCCTTTCCAACGAGTATGTCTGGCTGTGCGGATGAGTAAATGGGTGTTTCCTTCCAAAGGCCGCGGTTGGCTGAACGCGCATTGGCTTCGGCCTTATAAAGCAGGCGAGCGCAGTCAGAAGTGGCATGTTTGGGAGCAAAGATTGCTCGTCCTTCTTCCAGCCTTTTTGCCTGTTCCAAAACAGGAGATCGCGCAGAGGGGTCTCGCAGTGCCCAGATCGGAATTTCGCCCCAGCGATTGTTTGGAGCGGCTGGAAGGGTGCGGGCGTTCAATGAGTTGTCTTCCAAAGTTTGAAACTCAAAATGTTGGGCAGGTATCAATATGTCTGTGAGAATATAGGTTTGATCCAGCTGATTTTGATAGCGTGCGCAACACGGGAGGCTGGGCTTTAGCAACTCCGGCGGAGTTTCAATCTGCAAAGTCACACATGCGCTTATAACATCTGCCGCAAATGAATGCGTGGTGAAACTGCCCGTCAGCACCGCGCCCGAGATGAGGAAACGAGAGAGTTGCCAAATCCTTTTTGCGGGCCGGGTCACACAAAACTCCCTTGGTATTGAATCGCTCAGAGTAGGGCCTTTCACAATATCAATCTCGAAGGGAAAACAAAGTGTTGAGCTATTCGGTAATCCGTTTTTGCATACGCGCAAGTGGTGAGAGTTGTGGTTTGTGAGTGCCTGACCCGTGAGGGCTCGCGTATTTAATCAGGTGCACGCTTAGGCTCGCCCGTCGTACAAAAACATGCTAATTGCACTTCTGAGGCCCCGTAGCTCAGCAGGATAGAGCATCAGATTCCTAATCTGAGGGTCGCGCGTTCGAATCGCGCCGGGGTCGCCAATTTATTTTATGAAAATAAGAATTTAGCTTTTCTATAATCTCAGATCACATACCTCAGATCACAACTGTATCACATCAGGATTCGGTACGCTGTTCATACATGATGGGGTATGGGTTGAGGCTTGTTTGTGATTTGGAGAACTGCCCAGTTGGTATCGTGCCGGCATTTTGGTTCGCCAATACACATCAAGAGTAGGCGTTGATCGCAAAATCCCATCAAAACCGTCCAAAACGGGCAGTTGAAATTTGCGATTCAAAGCTCGGGATTTGCGTTACTTTTTTGCGAAGTAATGGGGGGACAACGGTTTTGGTGGGGGAACGGCGTTATGCTTCAGAACGCTCATTTTTTTGATTTGGCTGTCTCTTGAAAAACCGACCGTTAGCACACCGATCGACCAAGCTCTCAACCACGCTTTTGGATGCCGCCTCGTCAAAACCTTGCTGGGAAAGCCGTCTCACGACTTTGGTCATGACGGCATCGAACCCGTACCAGTTTCCATTTTTCTGCGTGTGTTGGATCATCAGATAGAGAAGATTGGCAGCAACATCATTTCTTGACGGACGCCGCCTTGTTTTTTGGCTTTCGCGATACGCCCGTTGCCGTTCTGCCTTTTGAAGGCGCTTGTGGTCTTCGCGTTGCGGTCGTGTCTTCATCATCTTGTTTGTCTTCAAATCATGCGTTTTGTTCCGCTGGCATCGTTTGAGTGTCAGCGGCAACGCAGGTGGCATTTGTCATCAATCGTGGGCCTGCCGGCGGTTTCGGGCAAGATAGGAAACCAAGATTGGAATTGTAGCGTCCAGCCGTAGACAAACAGAAAGCAAACTGACGCACAGAGCAGGTCGCCGATTAATCTAGCGAGCCCAGGACTGGGCTTTTCGCTCTTTAACGTTACTGCATGGTGCCAGTTTGTCTAAGATCGTTACCAGACAAAAAATGAGCAAAACTTAGCAGGCATGTGTCAGCAGGAACGCAAGTGAGCTTGGGAGACGAAAGCGGCAACAGGCAACGCCGTTCCCATTTGAATCGGTTTTTTTGTGCTTTGAATCGTGTTCAAATATCAATGAATCTGGACTTTCGGTCTTGAATCAGGAATCCCGAGTGCTGAATCAAATTAACACAACTTGTTTTGACGTTTTTCCGGTTGGCGGCAAGGTTCAACAAGTTGAAACGCAGTGTCTGAACATCGAAAGAGTTTGATCAAGTTTTGGGGCGGCTCTCTTGAATGCCGATACCGACAGCGCCATCCATTAAAAATATGATGCCCACATCTTCAAACGCTCTTTGCAAATCCCGCAGAGTCCGGTCATGTGGAACCGTTTTTTCCAGCTCAAAACCAGCAATTGTTCGTTTTGATACCAAAGACCTTTCTGCCAGCTCCTCTTGAGACCAGGACAACCAAGCGCGGGTTGCTCGACATTGTTTGGCGTTAATCATTTGTTAACCGTAACCCTGGATTCAGTTTGAAATATTGCATTGTGAGTGCAATTTTCTTTCTTGTCAGTCAACGAGAAAGGATTGCTCATGCACAGCCGATCTTCAGATTCCATCACGTCTAACATGCTTTTAAAGCACAAAACGGGGTGTTCAACCGAAACCACTCTTCCGGTCGAACTTCGTGACGCTGTCGATGCGGCATTGAAGGAATGCTTCGACAAGTCGTATTGCACGGACGAACTTATCGGGGAGCTTCTCACGGAAGTCCGAGGCCCTTTGGACAGTTTGTCAAAACGACACGGTATTCTGCTGGAAGAAGCAATTGCACACGCTTTTGCAGCCAGCGGCAGTCGTTATGAAGTCTCGATGCAAGTTGCGGTTAATGTGTCGAAAGAAGCGCTTACTCTTATCGAAAGCAACAAAATCGAGAAGCTGGAAGAGTTGCACTTTCCCTTTGCTGATGTAACCGGAAAACGGGTCATCATTGACGTCCTCGTGTTTGATCACGCCAGTGGCGATCTGCATGTGATCTCGGTAAAAAGGGGCGGTGGCGCGCAGGGAGGACAAGCAGCCCGAGATGCGCGCAAGGACCTGACAGCCGCAGGACTGATGCTGAAGAACATGTTTTTGCGAGAGGGGCTTCCTGTCCAATCCGTTCAGAAGGTCCTGGTGGACTGGTACGGTCGCAGTGGCATTATTGCGCGGAAGACTGTTACCCGCAAAACGATTGACGAGCATTTTGGTCTGGCGATCGCTCCGACCGTCGAAGCAATGTCAGCTTATATGAAATCAGCCATTGCTGAGAAAATGGCACCGCGCTTGCTGGCAGCGGTCGGCAAGAAACAAACTGTCGCTGCGCATGGAGCTTCATCCGCATCAACCTTGTCCGTTGTCTCAAACGACCGGGCAAATCAGATTGAGCGGAAAGAAAAGAAACATTCAATCCCGCCAACTCTTGCAGAATGCCTGAACTCTCTACCCCTTCGCCGGCAAGGCAGGCAAATGCGCAGCATACGCGCGTGAGACTTGTGATTCAGCCCTTCTGAACACCGATTCAATGGTCTGAAAATCAGATTCATCTGAGAACGCCGTGACCTAGCCCGCACGGGTTTCTGTCGCCGCCAACAACCTCTCGAACATCACAATCAAGAATGACCTGCAAGTCTTCGATGCGCGGGCAGGGGAAAGCTGTGTCTGAACCCATTCCGTTTGTGGTTGGTCTGGTGAGATTTAAGGCGGTGAGAACGAACCTGGTGCGGCGGTCCTACGGCCGGCCGCCCAAAGAAACCTGTCCAAATATCTATCATTTTTAGGAGTATGCTATGACATCTCCCCTTCGCCGCGCTTACCAGAGCAAACGCCCCCGATTTGCGCGCTTCATTGCGCATTGCATTGTTCGCAGGACATTGAGATCTGTCCATGAGTTGACCCCATCAACGCCGCCAATGATTGGCCTGTTGGGTGAAGGAGAGGTTCTCTCCGAAGAAATTGAAGAGGCCTTGCAGCTGTTATGGCTTCCCAATGCAAACCTTCTAAATAATGTATTTGCATCAGACTTAATGACGTTCTTGAAATGTGATCCCACCGCAACGAGATCACGCCGGCATTCAAGCAACATTGATGCGGACTTCCAGGAAGGCCTGGATCGTGGGCATGCGATTTTTGCGTTGGCAGGGGAAGAAGCAGACTTCCCGAACTTTTTTCGGAAGCTTGCTGACAGGATTGTCCCGCTTGAACGACCAAGCGCCCGACAAATCAGGGCCGGGTTTGCTTACTGCTCCGGTATCATCCTGAGCGAAGAGGATGCCGAGCGATTGGCAACGCTAAGTCTGAAAGACCTGCTGCTCGTTGCATCACGAAAAGGAGCTTGGAAAAAAACGCTGAAAGCTCTGACGGATGATGCCAAAACTCGGACGAATTCGTCATCAGCAGATGTTCTGTCTCTCAACACTCTTGCCGGTTTTGGGCGCGCCAAAGTCTGGGGCGAGGATCTTGCTCGGGATCTGCAAGACTGGCGATTTGGCAAATTGCTTTGGTCCGATGTGGATCGTGGCGTTCTGCTGACTGGTGCTCCCGGGACCGGTAAGACGACTTATGCTCGCGCTCTTGCCAATACCTGCGGTGTTCACCTCGTTGCAACATCCCTTGCTCAGTGGCAGTCCGCTGGACATCTTGGGGATCTACTCAAAGAAATGCGCAAGAGTTTTGCAGAAGCGCGAGCCAAGACACCGGCAATCCTGTTCCTGGACGAGTTTGACTCTGTCGGCAATCGCAGTACGGCTCGAGGTGATAATGCGTCTTATGTGATTGAGACAATTAATGGGCTCCTGGAGTGCCTAGACGGCATCGGAAACCGCGAGGGTATCGTCGTCATTGGGGCGTGCAATCATCCTGATTTGGTCGATCCGGCATTTTTGCGGCCGGGTCGCCTTGAGCAGACGATTTACATACCGCTTCCGGATGCTCAAGCGCGCGAGCAAATCCTGCGGTGGCACCTGAAAGGCGACCTCGCGCAGGAAGATCTCACAAGCGTTGCTGCCAATCTTCACCGCAAAACCGGCGCTGACATTGAAATGCTGGTGCGTACGGCACGCAGGCATGCTCGCAAAGAAAGACGGCCTCTCAGCTGCTTGGATCTCATTGATGCCATGCCTGAAAGAATTGTGGTTCCTGAAGATGAGCTGCGGCGAACTGCAGTTCACGAGGCGGGGCATGCAGTTGTGCAAGCGCTCATTGGGGAGAGCGAGATCGTCAAAGTCGAAATCTTTCCAGAACTGTCCAAGGAACGCGCCAATCAAGACGCTGGCTACATGCAGTTGGAAGCTCCGTTACCAACAGCACGGACGCGCAAGAGCTATGAAAGCCAGCTCGCAGTCCTGCTCTCAGGCATTGCCGCGGAAGAGATGGTCTACGGTGAAAGATCAGACGCTGGTTCTGGCAACGTCAATTCTGATCTTGCTCTTGCAACTCAAACCGCAACCGAACTCGAAGCATCATGTGGCCTGGGAAAAGGGTTGGCTCAGCTTATGCCAGTGGGCTCTCAAAGGGCAGCAGATCTGCTTGTCGCTGACAAAGCGCTTCGGGAAAAGGTTGAGGGCACGCTCGCCAAGGCAAAAAAACAAGCGAAGACACTGCTGGAGGAGAACAAGACCGTGCACCTGAGGCTCGTAGAAAGGCTTATGACAAAGCACCAGCTCAATGGCGAGGAGGTGAGGACTTTGGTAGTGTCGATAACCTCACTACGTGAAGCCGCTCCGAGTGATTTAGAGTCTACGCCCATTTGGAATGCTACCCAACGTACCCGTGGGACGGGTTAGAGTTTCCTGACCAAATCAGAACATGAGCTGGCATTGTGTTCTGATTTTATCGGGTCCGCAGCATTTTGATGCCGATGGGACTGTTAGGTCTGAGTTCATTGTAATCCTTGCCTCACTCCTCCAGCATTACCATCAATACCAGCGGACAGCCCATAACACGACCTCACCGCTGAAATGCCCCCTTTGAATGGACACATGAAATCAGCAACCTGATCTGTAAAAGCTGCTTTTCAAACCACAGAAAGAAATTTGCAATAGAGCTCAACTTTCGCTGAAGCCCGTCCAGACAATGGGGGTAGCTCAAAAAGCCAAAATGTGACATCGAGAGTGCCGCAGAGGAGAAAGTTTCCCTGTTCGCAGGCAGAGCAGTATCGTGTGAGGGAATATCTATGAAGTTAGGTTTTAAGGTAATTGCAGTTACATTGATTACTTTGATTTCAGGTTGTCGGACATTGTCAGAAACAGAAAAGCAAGCGGCTTTTGTTGGAAAGAGCAATGGGAGAGATTTGTATGCATTTGATTTTGCCTACAACAGGTTTTTGTTGACCTCAATGCAAAACCGACAAATCAAAGCACTTTCGAACCTTTATTGTGAAGAAGGGGCAGAAGTTAAAAAGCGGGAGCGTATTCGTGAATCTGAAAGCCAATACTATATAAGTGGTGTTCTCATGAGGCAAAAATATTATACGGACCGTATTGTTATTCAATGTAGATAGCTATTGATTGTATTTATTGGATGAAAAAACTAAAAAGCGCAGAAATTACCCATGGTAAATTTGATAATAATGTATTAATTGTCCGCTGAAAGATATTTATTTTGGTGGTTAAAAATGAAAATTCGCAAAGGAATGTTTGGCTTAAGCCTCTTCATTCTGCTCTCAGGACCTGCCATGGCTGATGTATCAATCGGCATAAAAACCCTTGAATCCGGTGACGTACAAGGTGCGGTGAAACAATTTCAAG